>ERZ1023862.216-NODE-216-length-12771-cov-8.772098_pt1 | contig 12771 bp, 11 predicted proteins | sample MGYA00380388_ERZ1023862 | MGnify/ENA primary metagenome ERZ1023862 (study PRJEB33179, sample SAMN07449007) | human gut metagenome | biome: Human-gut; feature: Human associated habitat; material: Faeces | host: Homo sapiens | place: India: Bhopal | collected... | reverse complement strand
CGTATATATAATATAAGGTATAGGCACCGGGCGTAGGCATGACGAACCCGACAGACAGAACGAGCGATGTCGCCACGGTCGCCGCGACGGTCATATTCTGCCGCGCCATCGCGTTTTTTTACGTTTCAAGGTGCGAAATGAGTGTTGCATGGGCTGATTTGTGTATTGCAAACCTTGAATTTCTGATATCATGCCGCGCCGTTCGCTTTTCTGGCATGGGCAGAGGGATGTCTTGCCCAGGAAGAGGGATGTCTTGTCACGCCAACAGAGAGTGGATAATGGTGGGCACCCGCACTCGTTGCTCGTGGATGGCGGGCGAATGGACGAACGATGCGAAGGAAGTGATGGCAGATGGCGAAGGGAGTGATGGCGGGTGACGAAGGGAGTGATGACAGGCGACGAGGGGTTGGCGACTTGCGGAGAAGGTGGCAACGGTGGGTGTCAAAGAGAGGGGCTTGGGCGCTGCTGACACGAAGAAAGGGACAAAAGCAACTGCAGGCGTTTGCTTTTGTCCCTTTGCGGTGACTGTGGTGGCTGTAGGCTGAGGGTATGGGCTACTGCGCTCACCTGCCCTAATGCGCCGACACAGTTATGTGAGAAGGAGCTGCAGATTGTCGATGAGTTTGCCTACAGCGTGATGGTTGGCGCGCAGATGGTCGAGCATCTCGCGGCGGGTAGGCATACGCTTTACCTCCTTCGCCTCTGCCACGCGCACGCTGAGCTTGAGGTCGGGGCAACCCAACGCAATTTGCAGCGTCTTCTCTATACGCGGCTTGATTTCGATGATTTCGTTGGCCAGGAAGGTATTGTCTGCCACCGCTTCGACAAGGGGATAGTCGGTGATGACGGGGTCGATGTTCTTCATACGCTGCGCCAGCGCTATATACTTCTTGGGCATACGGTTGCACATGCCACGCCACTCCAGTCCGAGCTGTGCATCGTCGAAGGGCTTCCCCTCGGGCTGTGCGCTGTCGGCGTCGGTCTTGAAGGCGTCGTCCTCGATCTGCGCCACTTTCTCCTCGTTTTTCAGTATCGAGCTGAACGAGAGCGACGACATGCCCAGAAGGGGATTAACCATAGGTTGCGCCGCCCTGGATGGAGTCTTGGGCGCTTCAGAAGGAGCCACAGCCTCTACTGTCTGCACCTCCTTCTGCGGGCGGCGGACAGGGGGCTCAGCCACGGCCACCTGTGCTGCCGCTTTAGGCTGAGACGCTGTGATAAGTCTGAACAGGGATTTCAATCGCTTGGGGCCAGGCCCCACGCCGGCGGCATCGTCGGGCTGGGTGATTTGTGCCACCTCTATCAGGGTGATTTCAGCCAGCAGGCGCTTGTTGGAACTCTGCCTGTAGTTGACGTCACACTGGTTGAGGATGCGCAGCGCCTTGTACAGGAACGGTACAGAGCAACGCTGTGCCTGCTCTTTGTAGCGCTGTTGCAGCTGTTCGCTCACCTCGAGCAGGGCTATGGTCTCGGCATCGCGCGCCATGAGCACGTTGCGCACATGGGTGGCAAGTCCGTTGACAAATCTGCCTGCGTCGAAGCCCTTGGAGAGTACCTGGTTGAACAGCACCATGATGTCGGAGGCCTTGTTCTCGAGCGCCTGGTCGATGACCTTGAAGTAGTATTCGCTGTCGAGGATATTGAGGTCTTCGAGCACCTTCTTGTAGGTGATGTCGCCCTGGCTGAAGCTCGCCGCCTGGTCAAAGATAGACAGCGCGTCGCGCATACCGCCGTCGGCCTTCTCGGCTATCATGTGCAGCGCCTCGGGCTCTGCCTTGATGCCTTCGCGCTCTGCCACCATCTTGAGGTGGTTTACGATTCCGGGCACGGTCATGCGGTCGAAGTCATAAATCTGGCAACGGCTGATGATGGTGGGCAGTATCTTGTGCTTCTCGGTGGTGGCGAGGATGAAGATGACGTGGGCTGGCGGTTCCTCGAGCGTCTTGAGGAAGGCGTTGAAGGCAGCCGTAGAGAGCATGTGTACCTCGTCGATGATGAAGACCTTGTAGCGGCCGAGCTGGGGGGCGATGCGTGTCTGCTCCATGAGCGCCTTGATGTTTTCTACCGAGTTGTTGCTTGCGGCATCGAGCTCAAAGATGTTGTAGGAGCGCTGCTCGTTGAACGCCTGGCAGCTCTCACACTCGTTGCACGCCTCTCCCTCGGCGGTGGGGTGCATGCAGTTGATGGCCTTGGCGAAGATACGCGCGCAGGTGGTCTTTCCCACTCCTCTCGGACCGCAGAAGAGGTATGCGTGAGCGAGTTTGCCGCTCTTCACCGCATTCTTGAGCGTAGTGGTAAGCGCCGACTGTCCCACCACCGAGTCGAAGCTCATCGGGCGGTACTTGCGGGCGGATACAATGTATTCTTCCATACTTATAGGGATATAGTTTAATGTTGCAATGATAGCGACGCCCATCGTCTGGTCGACGAATATTGGCATCTCTATTGCAAAAGTAACTAAAAATGTCGAAAGTTTCGATGATATTTAGTATTTTTGCACGTGTAATACATATAAATATGTTTTTTCGTAAAGGTAATATAGGCAATCTGCTCGGTCATTACAAGTATCTCATCGTAATCGTACTGGGTACAATCATGGTGGGTGTGGTAGGCAACAACAGTTTCCGCAAGCGCATCCAGTATGAGCTGCAGATAGGCGACCTCAAGGACGAGATAGAGCGGTATAATGCCCAGAACGAACACGACACGAAGAAGCTGCAAGAGCTGACGCGCAATCCCAAAGCCATCGAGAAGGTAGCCCGCGAGCGTTATTTCATGAAGACCGATGACGAGGACATCTTTGTGCTCAGCGATGACCAAACGACAAATGACAATGATGAAAACAATGAATAAGTGGCAGAATGCCATCTATCTCTCAGGCGGTCTGCTCATGGTGGTGGGCGCCGGCTGTTACTGCTTCCTGCTCTGGCAGCAGGTGATGTGTTGGATATTCCTCTTCGGCGCGTGCATGTTTGCCATCATGCAGATGATGCAGACCTACGAGGGCAACGACCCGACCATCAAGCGGCTCAAGCGCATACAGAGCATTGCTGACATATTCTTCATTCTTTCGGGCATGCTCATGGTAGACACCGTGTATCAGGTTCTGGTGTCGCTCTTCGACAGCAACATGAGCGCGGGGTACTACACCTATATAGAATATGTATACAACAAGTGGGTAGTGCTGCTGCTTATCGCCGCCATCCTTGAGGTTTACACTACACATCGCCTCGACAGCGAACTCAAGAAAACAAAAAATACTTAAAAGTAGGCGCTAATCTATAAATAAGCATTAAAAAAGTTCATAACTTCGATATTAGATATTACCTTTGTGCTAACAAGCTGGGGGCTGATACTGGCGAGCAAAAGCTCGGTCGTCACCGCTGGCACAACAACACAGAACTAAAAGCTATATATGAAGAAAGTAGTATTTTACTTTATCGCCCTGTTGACGCTGACATCTTGTGCAAAGTCGTTCGACATCCAAGGCACGTCCAATATTTCCACCTTGGATGGTCGCAAACTATATTTGAAGGTATTGGTAAACAATGAGATGAAGAACCTCGACTCGTGTGACGTCGTTCACGGCAAATTCTCGTTTACCGGCACTGTAGACACCGTGCGCATGGCCACCATATTCATGGAAGACGAGAGCGTGATGCCCGTAGTGCTCGAAGCCGGCGACATCGTGGTCAAGATAGACAACACCCAGCAGGTGGTAAGCGGCACTCCGCTCAACGACAAGCTGTTCCAGTTCTTCAACAAGTTCAACCAGCTCAAGAGCCAGCAGGCCGACCTCATCCACCAGCACGACCAGGCCATCATGAACGGCAACGACATGAACGTGGTGAACCAGCAGCTCGAGGCCACCGCCCAGAAGCTGTCGCAGGAAGAAGACCAGCTGGTTACCAGCTTTGTCACCGAGAATTTTGACAACGTGCTCGGTCCCGGCGTGTTCTTCATGGCTACCATCAACAACACCTACCCAATGCTCGACCCGTGGATAGAGGACATCATGAGCAAGGCTACCGACAATTTCAAGAACGACCCATACGTCAAGGACTACTACGCCAAGGCGCTCGAGAACCAGCAGATTATGACTGGCATGAAGGATGTGCCTGCACAGGAACAGGCGCCCGCCCAGCCCGTAGAGGCTGCGCCCACGCCCAACCAGATGGCCCAACCTGGCGCAAGCAAATAAACAATGAACTCTATATGTCTACAATCATTTATGGAGGTACCATCGTCAACGAAGGCAGGAGCTTCCTCGGAAGTCTGGTCATCGACAACGATAGGATAACCGAAATTTACGAAGACAGCAGTACACCCCGTGGCCTCTATTCGGAAGAGATAGACGCCACGGGGTGTCTCGTTATGCCCGGCGTGATAGACGAGCACGTCCACATGCGCGAGCCGGGACTCACCCAGAAAGCCGACATCGAGAGCGAGACCCGAGCCGCTGCCTGTGGTGGCGTGACATCGGTGATGGACATGCCCAACACCGTGCCCCAGACCACCACCCTCGAAGCCCTCAACGACAAGTTTGAGCGCGCGGCGCACGAGAGCCATGTCAACTACAGTTTCTTCCCCGGAGCCACAGCCTCCAACCTGTCGCTCATCGGCCATGCCGACGCCCACCGCATACCCGGCATCAAGCTGTTTATGGGTGCCTCGACCGGCAACATGCTGGTAGACGGCGACAGCGCCCTCGACGCCATCTTCGCCGCCTGCGCCGAGCGCGGTCTGCCTCTGATGACCCACTGCGAAGACTCTGCCATCATCAATGTCAACATGGCACGCGCCAAAGTCCTCTACGGCGACGACCCCGACATCAAATACCACCCCACCATACGCAGCGAGGAAGCCTGCTGGCAGTCTACGCACAAGGCAGTAAGTCTGGCACGCCGCCATCACACCCGTCTGCATGTGGCCCACATCACCACAGCCCGCGAGTTGGAACTCTTCGGCTCCGACGACCACATCACCGCCGAAGCCGTGGCAGCCCATCTGCTCTTCAGCGACAGCGACTATGCGCAGCGGGGCGCACTCATCAAGTGCAACCCCGCCGTGAAGACCGCCCACGACCGCGACGCCCTGCGCCGTGGCCTCACCGACGGCCGCATCTACACCCTCGGCACCGACCACGCTCCCCACCTGCTGGCCGACAAGCAAGGAGGCTGCGCCCGTGCCGCTTCGGGCATGCCCATGGTGCAGTTTTCGCTGCCCGCCATGCTGGGACTCACCGACCAGGGAGTGCTCACGGTGGAGCGCATGGTGGAACTGATGTGCCACAACCCCGCCCGACTCTTCGGCGTGCGCGACCGCGGATTTCTGCGTCGTGGCTACAAGGCCGACATCGCCATCGTGGAACCCCACCAGCGCTGGACGGTCACCGAAGACATCATACAGAGCAAGTGTAAATGGAGCCCGCTCATGGGCGACAGTTTCGACTGGCGGGTGCGTACCACCCTGTGCAACGGCCGCACCATCTACGACCATGGACACTTCTGCACCGACAGTCGGGGCGAAGAGATAGCGTTCAGATGAAGACCGTCGTCACCTACAGTTTCAGCCAGCTCGAGCCCTACATCAACTGGGTCTACTTCTACCACGCCTGGAGCCTCAACGGCAAGCCCGAGAGCGAGCGCCAGCGCATGAAAGCCGAGGCTCTCGACACGCTCCGCCAGACCGAAGACCGCTTCAAGGCCCGCGCCATCATAGGGCTATACCCTGCCTGGGGCGACGGCGACGACATCGTGCTCGACAGCGGAGAGCGCATCCCCCTGCTGCGCCAGCAACATCCCGCCAAAGGATGCGACTACACGCTGTGTCTCTCTGACTTTGTGCGGCCTGCAGGCTATGGCGAGCCCGACCGCATTGGCGTCTTCGCCACCACCGTAGACAGCGGCATGGAGACCGACTGCCACGGCGACATCTACCAGCAGATGCTGAGACAGACCCTTGCCGACAGACTGGCAGAGGCTGCCGCCGAACGGCTGCACTACGAGGTGCGCACACGGCTATGGGGCTACCAGCCCGACGAGCCCGAAGACCCCGCCCACATGCTGGCTTGCGACTATCAGGGCATAAGGCCCGCCATAGGCTACCCCTCGATGCCCGATACCAGCCTCAACTTTGTGCTCGACCGGCTGCTGCACTTCACCGATATAGGCATACGCCTCACCGAGAGCGGCATGATGACGCCTCATGCCAGCGTGTCGGGGCTCATGATAAGCCACCCCGAGGCACGCTACTTCGACCTGGGCAAGATAGGCGACGACCAGCTTGCCGACTACGCCCACCGACGCGGCATCCCCATCACGCTGATGCGCAAATTTTTAGAATCCAACATGATACGACAATGATAGCCCGTGTGTTCATCCCTCTGCTACTTATCATCATCCTGCCCGATGTATATCTCTGGCTGCACCGTCTGCGCCGCCCCGTCTACTCGTGGGCAGAGCGGCTGCTGTGGCTGGCACCTTCGGCGCTGATGATAGTCTTCAGCAGCATACTGGCAGTGTCGCCCAGCTTTGTGCCCGACGACATCTACTGGGCACGGCTCTACATCGCCCTGCTCGGGGTATGGGTAGTGCCCAAGCTGGTCTATGTGCTCTGCTCGGCCATAGGTCTGGCGATATGCCGCCTCGCCCACAGCCGCCGCAACTGGGGCCGCCTCGTGGGGATGGGGCTCGCGGGGTATATGGTCTACGCCTTTGTCTATGGCTATACCATAGGTTTCGCCGATATAGAGGTGAAGCACGTGACGCTGGCGGTAGACAATCTGCCGAAAGAGTTTGACGGACTGCGCGTGGCACATCTCTCCGACGCCCATGTGGGCACCTATACCGGCCGCCGCGCCCAGATACTCAGCCGTGCCGTCGACAGCACGCTCGCCCAGCACCCCGACCTCATCTGCTTCACGGGCGACATACAGAACGTGAAGCCCGCCGAGCTGGAGCCCGTGATGCCCATGCTCGCACGCCTCAAGGCTCCGCTGGGAGTCTACTCGGTACTGGGCAACCACGACTATGCCACCTATCTCGGCGGCACCGACGAGGAGCGCAGCCGCGCCGAACAGCGGCTCTGCCAGATGGAGCGCGGACTGGGGTGGCATCTGCTGCTCAACGACAACTGCGTCATAAGGCGTGGCAGCGACTCTATCTTCATCGCCGGCATGGAGAACGACGGCGAGCCGCCCTTCCCCTCGCGAGGCGACGTGGGCAAGACCATGCGCGGAATACCTGCCGGGGCGTTTACCCTGATGCTCGAGCACGACCCGTCGTCGTGGACCCGCACCATACTGCCCCACTCCACCGCCCAAGTCACCCTGAGCGGACACACCCACGGCGGACAGATAGAGCTCTTCGGGCTGCGCTTCACCCAGCTGCGACAGCGCCACGACCTGGGGCTCTACCGCGAGGGACAGCGCTGGCTCTACGTCAATGCCGGACTGGGCGGCGTAGTGCCCATGCGCTATCATGTAAATCCAGAGATAACCATCATTACACTGACAACGAACAAATCATAAAACCAATGAAGTATCTGTATCGACTCTATCAGCTCATCGTCGCACTACCCATATTCCTGGTAGCCAGCATCGTCACTTCGCTCACCACCATGATAGGCTGCCGACTGGGCAACGGCCACTTCTGGGGCTACTATCCCGGCAAGTGGTGGTCGCGTCTCACTACCTTTATCCTCCTTCTACCCGTCAAGGTCGAGGGGCGCGAGCATCTGCGCAAGGACGAGTCTTATGTATTCGTAAGCAACCATCAGGGAGCGTTTGACATCTTCCTCATCTACGGTTTCCTGAACCGCAACTTCAAGTGGATGATGAAGCGCAGCCTGCGCAATGTGCCTCTGGTGGGCGCTGCGTGCCACTATGCCCATCACATCTTTGTAGACAAGCGTGGGCCCAGCAAGATACGCGAGACCTATGACCATGCGCGCGACACGTTGCGCGAGGGCATGTCGCTGGTGGTCTTCCCCGAGGGAGCCCGCTCATTTACCGGACACATGGGGGTATTCCGCCGCGGTGCCTTCATGCTCGCCGACGAGCTCCAGTTGCCCGTAGTGCCGCTTACCATCAACGGCTCGTTCGACGTGCTGCCCCGTATGCGCGACGGGCGCTTCGTCGACTGGCATCCGCTCACGCTCACCATCCATGCCCCCATCTATCCCCAAGGCAAAGGGCTGGAGTATGAGCGCAAGACGATGGACGAGGCATACCAGACCATCATGGCCGACCTGGACAAAAAGTACCAGGGATATGTAGAGAATCCCGACCAGTAACGACTGAGCCGCAGAGAGTGACGGCGGCGGCTCGGTTGCCGTCATGACAGTCGGAGAGACCGGCTGCCGCATGACCGCCATACGCAAAGCGCCCTGCCAAGGTGAAAAAACTGCTTTTCATCCTGGCAGGGCGCTTTGCGTGTAGATATACGAGGGTGACGGGCTGGCACCCGGCGGTCTTGGCCCACATAGTCAGACCGTCAGTCAGGGCCGCGGCATCACTGCACAGACTGGCAGACCTCGGTCTTGATGATGGCGATGTCTTCGCAAGGACGGTCATCGGGGCTGGTGGCGGCAGACTGTATCTGCTCGACCACATCGAGGCCCTCGGTCACCTCGCCAAACACGGTGTACTGTCCGTCGAGATGGGGAGTGCCGCCAAGGGTGCTGTAAGCCTCGGTCTGCTCCTCGGTAAAACCTACAGGGTTGGCCTTGCAGCTGTCCTAGGCTTCCTGAATCAGACGCTCCTGAAGGTCTTGCAGTCCGGCGCGGTCGCGGTTGCGGCGCATCTCCATTATCTCATCCTTGTGAGCGGCCACAAGGTCGTTGAAGGCGATGGTCACCTGATTCTGCTGCATCTGCTTCTCCATCTGCTTGAGTTGGGCAGGCTTGTAGACCGAGCCCCAAACGATGTAGAACTGGCTGCCGCTCGACTCGCGACCGGGATTGACCTCGTCACCAAGTCGGGCAGCGCAGAGCGCACCACGCTTATGGAAGAGACGGGCATTGATTTCGGCTTTGACGGTATAGCCGGGGCCGCCCATACCGAGGCGTTTGCCGGCGGGAGCGCCCTTGGAGTCGGGGTCTCCGCCCTGAACCATGAAGTCCTTGATGACACGGTGGAACAAGAGGCCATCATAATAACCCTCGGCAGCGAGTTTGAGGAAATTGTCGCGATGGAGGGGCGTCTCGTCATACAGACTGACTACGATGTCGCCCAGAGTGGTTGTGATTTTTACTGTTGACATTGTCTATGTTTGTTGTGTTACTATGCTTATTCAGGCTGCCCGTATGCCATGCGTCGCGATGGTTGCTACGCTTTGCGTCATGGTTGCCAATCTTCTACACAAAGGTAATACTTTTTGTTCTACCATCCACACAACTGCGATATCTTTTAGACTATGACAGCAGAAAATAGTGGAAAACATGGGCGCTCAGACTGAAGGGGCATGATGGAGTAGTAGAAAAGTGATGTGGCAACAGATGTGCATGTCAGCTACTGCCAGACTATTGACATTATTTTCGCCCGCTGCCATCACTTTTCCCCCGATTTTCTTGGCACGTGTGTACATTATTATTATATTTGCAATGTAAACATCTTAATCCCTGACCATGCGCCGCCAGATTGTCATAATGCTGTTGGGGCTCATGACCACTCTGAGCCTCCCTGCTTTCGCCATTGCCGGAAGCAGAGAGAATGACCACGCCACCCAACCCTACAAATACATAGGCAAAGAGCTCGACCGCACCCACGGACTCGACTGGTACGACCACGGTGCAAGACACTACGACCCCGTGACGGGAAGATGGAACGTAATGGATGCCTTGGCGGAGAAATACTACCCATGGTCGCCATATGTGTCGTGTGGGGACGACCCTGTGAATGCGGTTGACCCGGATGGGAAGGATTATTGGAGCACAAGTGACCCTCTAATAATAATAGAATTCTTCAATAACGTAGAATCCAATAGGGCTTTCTTTTTCAAACCATTTTCTACGTTAACCTATTTCTTTAACTCCTTACATCCATACACCTATACCATCAATTCTATTGCTTACACAATAGATTCTGATGGGAGAATAGGGCGACCGGCACCCATTCTTGGCATAGTTGACAATCCTGGCTTTCGGAAAGGTTCTGTCAGAGGTAAGGTGAGAATGGGAAAAATAAAGGGAAAGCGCCAAGAGACCACGAGCGACAGAATGAACAAGTTAAAATCCTTGCACAGAAATACAAATTAACAAACACACAACAAGAAAAAGTACATCGCGAAATTTCTGGGCAGGGATATAGCTATAAAGAAATAGAAGAATTGATAATAGAAATGTTTTATGAATAGGCAGGAATTAGAGGATATGATGCGTAAGGACATAGGAAGGAATATCTGTTATTGCAGGGCTGGCGGAGGAGCAGGTTCTATTATTCTGTTAGACTTGGATAACAAGGATACCTATTGGATCAGTGGATACTGGTGGCTATTTTATAATAGGCGCATCATATGCACATACGAAGATGATTGTACGGCATTAATAGGTAAAGTTCCTAAAAACTTAATGAGAATGGAAGGCATGAAAGTAACAGACGTCCAAATAACTACAGATCTATTTCTATGTCTGACTATTGATAATAACTATATATTGGTTGCTGATGGATGGAACAAAGAGTATGCTGATGCAGACAATGAATATTATGATGGTGGTTGGCGATATTCTGTGCCCAGTTTAAATAAAAGTTATGAAATTACCAAAAATGGAGATTTCATAGAAACATGTTACGGATTAGTATAAAATATGGGGACATACAATGCAGGATATACTTACTATTATGGAAGACATGTGTTCACAAATGCACAATGTAGGCAACAACCGCATCACCGTCAGTCTTGCCGATGGCCACATAGAGGAGGTGAACCACTATTATCCATTCGGCGGGCTGATGGGCGACAGCCGCAATGCCACCACCCAACCCTACAAATACATAGGCAAGGAGCTCGACCGCACCCATGGCCTCGACTGGTACGACCACGGCGCCCGCCACTACGACCCCGTAACGGGAAGATGGAACGTAATGGATGCCTTGGCGGAGAAATACTACGTATGGCCGCCATACGTGTCGTGCCTTGATAATCCGATAATTGGTTTGGATGTTGATGGATGCAAAACTTATCTATACGTTACGTAACTTTCAGAAAATAATTCCTTATTATTGAGTACCATTTTGTATAAGGTCGGTATTTCGAAAGAAATATTAGGAAACATCAAGGAAAAGATGAAAGGTATAACATGGGGATTTGGAGATATTAAGCCAAGGACTAAGGAAGAGCAAGATAAAGCTGTAAAAGATGCTGACGAACAAGAGGAATTAATAAATAAGATTGTCAAGAATGCTAATAGGAGTCATTAAATTTATATTATTTCTAATCAAAAGCTATTTGATAGAAATGACTATTGCCTGTTTTTATCTGGGTCTTGTACTGTTGCCTGATAGCTATCTTTGGGGCGTTGGTATATATTTGTTTGGGCTTTTATATGTTCCGATAAATATAGCATATATAGGCTTGTTAAAGTTGGTGTTGCAAATAATTGGAGTGAAAAAAACATTTACTGGTGCTAATGTAGCTTTTGTGTATTCTATATGGCTAATAATCTTTTTGTTTATAGGCTACTTGCCGGATATTATTAAATTCTGTTTTAATGTAGAAGGCAATGTTTCTTTGAAACGATTTGTTAGCTACTACGAAACGCAATGTGATTCTAATTATTTGCATATGTATTTGTCTTATGGTGTTCTGTCTATAATCGTTCTCTTCTGTTTGTATTATAAGAACTCAAAACCAAAAACACCAGGAATGTACCGAAAAGACATACCATCAACAGCGACGACAAAATTCTTTGCTATAATTGTTGTGTTACTTACCTGTTTTAGGTTGGGCTACCTTTGTGGGAATGCTGTTACTGCACAGAATAGCTCTTCTCTATATTTAGACTTTATGTATTTAGGAGAAAATATAGAGCCTATATCTGTTGGCGATTTAGAAGATAGTTGCCTTGTCCGTAACTCTCATCCAAATAATGGTGTTGTTTCAACAGCCGAAATGGCCTATACCATTGCAGACTGTGTATTATCTAACATATATGGACGATCCACTATGGATAAAGAGAAACCTTATCGCATCACATTATTGGAGGATAGATATTGGGTAATAGAAGGAACCATGAATACTTCGGAGGGCGGGACGGCGCATCTAATGATAAAAAAAGGAAACGGACAGATAGTTGAAATCTCACATGGAAAATAAGTACCTGGGCAACAACCGTATCACCGTCAGTCTTGCCGATGGCCGCATAGAGGAGGTAAACCACTATTATCCATTCGGCGGGCTGATGGGCGACAGCCGCAATGCCACCACCCAACCCTACAAATACATAGGCAAGGAGCTCGACCGCACCCATGGCCTCGACTGGTACGACCACGGCGCCCGCCACTACGACCCCGTAACGGGAAGATGGAACGTAATGGATGCCTTGGCGGAGAAATACTACGTATGGTCGCACGATGAGCGTGCATCAAGAGCAGATAGTTCACTCTCAAAAAAAATGGGAGGACTACCTGTCCTTGTAATAGGAAAGGACGAGGTTACTCGTGGCTTCTATTATGACTTCAACGATGGAAAAAGTTTTGGATTCGGCAACGACCTTAAATTCCATGAATTAAATATATTATCATTATGGTTAAATCAACATCGAAGGTTTTTT
>ERZ1023862.214-NODE-214-length-12787-cov-9.024662_pt1 | contig 12787 bp, 15 predicted proteins | sample MGYA00380388_ERZ1023862 | MGnify/ENA primary metagenome ERZ1023862 (study PRJEB33179, sample SAMN07449007) | human gut metagenome | biome: Human-gut; feature: Human associated habitat; material: Faeces | host: Homo sapiens | place: India: Bhopal | collected... | reverse complement strand
GAATTCCAAGCGAGGAATCCAGCCCTAATTTTTATATGCTCAAAAAAAGTTTTAGTGGACAGCAATAATTGTTTTAATCATACTACACTATAAGTTACAAGACATATTTAAGCATAAATTACATTCCGCTTATACATACAACTCAAAATTACTCTTCATTATCCGAATAAAAGACAAAACGCCTAAAAAACTTGAATTATAGGTCATCTCTCTTGTTTAGAATGCTCACTACCATTGTCAAGTCCGAGTTAGCGAAAAGATACTGAGGTTCAGCCGATGATAATACAATCACATACTGCGTGTTCAACACCTACAACACCTCGTCCATTCGAGCGCTTGGCTCAGTATTGATGTAACCATCCGAAACAATACGCTTGTTTCGGATGGTTACGAAAGAACGAGACGGTTCTGCTGAGTTTTACCATGCAGAAGTGGCAAAAGATGTTATATGCCCGAAAATGCAGAAGCAACTGCGCATTTTGAACATATTACATAGCAAATTTACATCTGAAGTGATATAATTTATCTAAAAGCTGAAGGTTTTACATTCGAAATGATATAAATTGAGGAAAAGTTACTAAATTTGCATCCGAAAGAATATAATTTAGCGCAATCACAATGGAAAAGACTACACTTTCACAGACTGTTAAGAAACTCCGAAAGGAGTATGGACTGACACAGGAAGAGCTCGCCATGAAGTCGGGCGTAGGACTCAACTTCGTACGCCAGTTGGAACAAGGTAAACCAACTCTGCGAATGGACAAGGTGAACCAACTGCTCGACCTCTTCAACTACGCGCTTACCGCCACCCCTAAATACTGAACATTATGCGGCAGGCACAAATCTACAGAAAGAACATCCTGGCAGGACTGCTGACCGAGGAAGGCGGCGAATACATCTTCCGCTACGACTCAGACTACCTAACCTCACCCAAGGCAGCAGCCATCAGTCTGACCCTACCATTGCAGCAGGAGGCTTACACCAGCCCCGTGCTGTTCCCATTCTTCGATGGGCTTATACCCGAAGGGTGGTTGCTCGATGTGGCGCTACGGAATACCGACATCAGTGTTCTTGACCGTATGTCCCTGTTGCTGCTATGCTGCAAGGAGTGCATCGGCAGCGTAAGTGTTGTACCCTTAAACAATGAGTAATATGTGCAAGTGTCTATATTGCTATAAAGAATTGGATGAAGGCATGAAGGACTTCCATCCAGGATGTGCTCTCAAGTTCTTCGGAACCACTACAGCACCATTGTTGGAGTATCGACGTGAAGAACTCGACGCCTTGGCCGCACAGGTGATACAGTCACAGACCTCCCTGACAGGCGTTCAGCCAAAACTCTCACTCAATCTGAATAAGCACGAGGGCGGCAACCGTCTGACCATCGTAGGTCTCTGGGGCGACTTCATCTTCAAGCCACAGACCGAGACCTACCCCCAGTTACCAGAGAATGAAGACCTGACCATGCACATGGCCGAGGCAGCACGCATCAAGGTTGTTCCCCACTCATTGGTTCGTCTGGCCGACGGCACTCTGGGCTACATTACCCGACGCATCGACCGCACCACCAAAGGCGAGAAGCTCGATATGGAAGACATGTGCCAGCTCACGCTCCACCCAACAGAATACAAGTACAAGAGTTCATACGAGCAGATAGGCAAGACCATAGCAGCCTACAGCTCCACTCCTAAGCTCGACCTCGTCAACTTCATGCAGATTCTGCTCTTCTCGTTCATTACGGGCAACAACGACATGCACTTGAAGAACTTCTCGCTCTACCAGCCCAAGCAGCTCTACCAGCTTGCTCCTGCCTACGACCTCCTGAACGTTGCCATTGCCAACCCCAAAGACAAGAAGGAGACGGCTCTCTCCATCAACGGCAAGAAGTCACAGCTCAAACTGCAGGATTTTCTCAAGACATCAGACACCATGGGCATTGAGCAGCGGGTCACCCTACAACTCATCGAAAGCATGCAAAAGACCCTCCCCGCATGGAAGGACTTAATACGCGAATCGTTTTTGAATAAAGACATGAAAGAGTCTTATCTCGAACTTCTCGAAAGCAGACTATCGAAGCTAAGGCAGTAGATCTTATCAAAGTTTGTCTACACCATTGTCTGCACTTAGACAAAATGACAATCCCATTAAACTCGGGACACTAATAATCTGAAAATACCGCCTACGTATCGCGAGGCTCCTAAATTCTTATAATCAGCGTCCTATTACCAGGCGCGTGGAAAAGCAAGTAAACGCGGTTCTGCGTTGCTATTTGTGTAGGAAGTCACATTTGGATCTACCCCAAAAGGGATCGGGCTGAAGCCAAACAGCCTTAAACTCAGTGGGCGAGAACTCCCGCCCGTTGGGGTTGGGCTACTCGGTATTCAATTACCCCCCCCATGCAACTCATTCGTCGCATGGGGGCTGGTTTGGTTATTGTCTATGGGCTGGGACTTATTCATCCACTGCCCTTCACGGTCGTTTATTTATATCCGTTGGTCTCGTCGATGTCTTCCCACACGTCGAAACGCATGGAGCGGGCTGCGTCCTGGCCACCTTCGCCTATAGTGGAATTATTGAAAGTTGTGGAGTTGCCGTTGAAAGTATTCGATCCTGCGAGGATGGCATTTGCTTTTACTTCGATTAGCTCTGCTTTGGGCATGATATATTTTTGCTTCATGATCATATATATTTAGATGTTTATTACTTTACTACTATCTTTTTGCCATTCTGGATATAGAGGCCAGGCTGCAGGCCGTTGAGGCTGTTGCCTACATACTGTCCGTTGAGGTTGTATACACGACCGTTGGCCTTAACGCCGTCGATTACCAGGTCTTCGATACCTGTGGTTGTGCCGTCGATGACTGCCTTGAGCTGTTTAGTATTAACATCATTAGGAACGGAGAAGAATGCACGGAATGCCTTCATCGTAGTACCTGCTTTGGCCTTGAAGAACGTATTGTTAGCGCCGAGGAATGCGTAATAGCCATTAGTAGATGATCCTGCCAAATCTGCTTCTACAACATCCATAGCTGAATATATGCCGAGGAACAGTATATTTCCTTCAACCAGAGAGAGAGTATAATCTCTGTTATTCTTAACAGGTGTGGTAGAAACGCCTTCAAATTTATATTCATTGCCATCCGCTGTCACCTTGATCAAACAGGGAACATTAGCTGTCACACTGTTGACTGTCTTGAATGTAAGGGTATTGCCCGCCACACTCTCAAGCTCGCGCAACTCTACATCGTTACCGAAAGCAGCCTTGGTCTGAGCCTCGGTAAGAGTGAATGGCACACACAGTGTGTTCCAACCACCATCACCATACAGCGTACGCTTCAAGGTAACATTGACATTCTTAGCCTCCTCTACAATATTATCGATATTCTCATCGAGAGTGATTTCTGCGGGAGTTACTTCTTCAACCTTTGTAACCTTAACCTCATCGAGGAAGAAACGGTTCTTTGCTACCAAGCCTTCAAAAGTAATAGTAAACTCAGAGGCACCACTTATCTCCATGGTATAGTCGGTCCATTTGGCTTTTACCATATTAATGGTTACAGATTGTGCTGTGATATTGTTGTAAGTCAACTTGCCTTTGCCGCTCTTGTCGTAGACGGAAACTTTGATTGTTAGTTTTTCTTTTTTAGTTTCCCAAGCAGCAGCTTTGAAAGATAGTAAACACTTTGTACTTACTTTAATTGTTGGAGTTATAATGGATCCGTTGTGATCAGTAGATCCAATTTTCACGCACTTGTTTGCTCCTTTGACATTTTTTCCATTCCAGCCAGCATTGTCATACGAGGCTTCCAAACTTGCTATAGTGCCGCTAAACTTGCCGTCATTTCCACCTGTGCTTTCGTTTTTATCAAATGACTCATAGAACAAAGGTTTCTCTTCACTCTGCGAATACCCCCCCATGCAAATCATTGCGAGTAGGGATAGAATGATTAATCGTAAATGTTTTGTCATAATGTTTATAGTTTTTAATTGTTAATGAATATCAGTAGTTGAATGGGTTATATATATAATTAGGTGTAAGCAGAAACGGCACTCTGCACCGCCAAGCGACACGCAACGCACCACTCGCAGCAGCAAGCGGGGCAATGGATAGGTCGTGGATGGAGCGCAAAGTAACCATTACAGCGTTAAATTTCTGCAAAAATACGGCATATTTATGACAAAAGGTCAACAAAGATGTTAAAAAACAAGGTCACGTGGGTTAAATTATATTAAAACACGACAATATACACAATAATCGCAGTAATCAGGGCAGAAAAGGCGCATAAGTCGCTCACCAAGCCCACAAGAGAAGCCTTATCCAGAAGCCCCATCCCAGCCATCCCAAAGGGATAGTAGACTCTCTCTGCTGTGGATCGGGTTGTTAGGAGCGTAAAGCGTGGCCCATACCAGATACAACAAAAGAGCCCCCGCTACGTGCCTCTCCATGCGTCCCCCATAGAGTCTAATAGTTCAATCCAGTCTAACCAAAGGAAAGAGAAGTTTCTTCTTGCGGTGGATATGGTTGTAACAAAATCCCATAAACGCAAAAAAGCGTGCAGCCCAATGAGCTGCACGCTTTTGCTTATTGTTTATTATCTGTTTACCTTTCGGTATTACTTCATCCTCCTCGAAAATAGCCACCATTGATTATCATCGACTTACGGAGACTTTGGTACAAATAAGGAACGCCATAAGCATCCTTAATGTTATCAATCAACAAATATCGAGAAGCATCCGTGTGATGCTCTTCCTATTCTTCTTTGTCCTTTTCTCTTAATTTCTTTCTTTTGTTGGTGCAAAGGTACAAAAATTTCTGCAACTGAGCAAATCTATGCGGACATATCAAATATAAAAATATGCCTATTTCTCTTTAGTGGGTGCGTATTCATTTTTGCACACCTTATATAATGCAACGCACATAGGTACCAAAATCGCAGTTAATATTGCCCCAAAAATAGGGACAGTAAATTTTAATCTCGCTTCATCCAAACTGCTAATCCAACGGACAAGTATGCCCATATAAGATGTACTATTCTTTTTTACAATAAAGTACCAAATTATATGGCCCAGAATGACTAGAATAATAAAACTTAACAAAATGATCTTATTCCTTTTTTGGCGACAAAAATCCTTCTTTTTATATGTTTCAATCTCTTCATCTTTCTTGTTTCCGTCTGCCCGTATTTCCTGTACTTCAGACTCCTTTTCTGAAAGAAGAGTTTTCAGTTTATCTATTTCATTTGAATGTTCATGTTTTAAAAGTTCCGTTTCATTTCTAGAGGCCGTAAGTTCTGCTTGTGTGTTTTTTAGTTGGTTATGAACACTATTTATAGTGTTTGTATGGGCAGAAATAGTAGTTACTAAAGATTCATTCTTTTTCTTTTCTTCCTCTAATTGAGACTGCAATAACCTTTCAGCTGATGTTTTTGCAATTTGTTTGATTTGAACACTGGAGAGATCTTTCGCTCCATTCTTAAAATCATTTTCAACGATGGTTCTTAAAAAGAGACTTTGCTGCTCAACATCTGTTGTTACTTCTGATATTCCTTGAAGTATATAATGTATTTGTTCCTCGGGCATTACGTCGAAGCCCGTTTTTATATTCAAAAAACACACAAAACTCTTAAAATCATCGTTTGTACGTTCCATATATCGTAATATGATGCTTAGCCATTGGCTTGGCATAATTACGACAGGTGCGTTTTTTGAATGATAACGAACATCCCAAAAACGTAATCCATTGTCCGATGATAGAAGATAATATTTTGCGTCAAAAATAGAACTGTCTGAACCATTGCGTTTGCGCTCCACCCATTTTATATTCTGAGCATCATAATAAGCTGTTTCGAAAGTTTTCTTTTCGCTTAGTCCTTTAATACTCGCTGCATTGCCATTAAGTTCATCTTTACATTCATCTGTTACGAACGGCTGATTATCATCTATTTCGATGTTGTAACTTTTACAAATACCTTGAAATTCACTCTGCAAGAAACTCGAAAAATAGTCAACCGTTCCATTTGATCGATGCCCTCTCCATACATGAAAGTATCGCCAGATGTCATCCATAGTTACGTATTCAGAATATACACTTGAATGTATTGCTGGTGTTTCTGATTTGCGTAGTTTTTTTATGTAGCTATTAACTGAATTTTCGAATTCTTCAAGAGTACATTTTGTAAGTTTAACTTTATTGTTTAATGATTTGAATTTTGACAAAAATAAATGCGTTCTTTTTTTTCGATCTTCTCCATTGATTCCAATTGCTCGATATATAATATTGGTATCAAGATAGAATGTCTTATTTCTCAGGCTATCCAAAGAGAAATGAGAAGACTTATTAGCAGTTAACATACAATACTCTAGTGCATAGCAAGCAAGATTGAAGATTTCAATGTTCTTCTCGTCGTTATTCCAATCCAAAAAACCATTAATTATGATTGCATCCTCTGGTGCAACAGATTTGTTACAGACCTCTACTGCAACTTTTTTAGCTCGTAATAGTCTTTCAAAACTATCTACGTTATTGGTAAAAATATTGTACAAGTACTGCATAATACATTCGCCCTTTTCTTCATCCAATTTGTTATCCTGTAAGTATTGATGGATGAATTCTTCTAATGTCTTCTTTTGTCTTAGGCTTAATGCAGTACGTCTCTTGGTTGTCAATTGATAAACATTTTCTCCCCCAACATCCTGAATGTCAAATTCATTTTTGAAGTTTTTATCAGTAAATATTGCCATAATCTCTTCTGGGGAGAATAGTAAAGAATAATTTTTGTCAATATATTCTGCTAGTGTGCCAATGCTTACAAAATCGCCAGAAAGTTTGTACAATGCATCTTGAATAACTTTCCTGTGTATTTGACGAGGAGATACATCATAATTATTGCCTGCATATATTACGGCGGCTACTCTAAAAATATTTTGTTGAAACATATTTATTATAGATTAAATTGTGCAACTTTATGTGAGAGATTATCCCATTTTCATTTATTGTTAAATGCGTTTACGCAATCTTTCCAAATCCGCCTCCACCCCATCCTTTGAAACCAGTGAGTCTTTGGGCAACACGGAGTAGTTCTTGGCGATGTTCTCTTTTTTTTCACTGAACCATTCGCAGAATGCAGTTTGGAGGAAAGAGTCACCATCAAGGTTATCTTTCTTGTTGTACTTTATTATATTAGTGACGAACTGTTTCAACTCGGCATTGCGCAGTTTCTTATTCAATGGAATGTCCAAATCCTTGTTGGCAGATACCTGGCCAGTTTCAACAAACAGTTTGACAACGTCGCATACTTTTTCTACATCTTCTACAGGAGTACCAGCAAGTGAGAATAGAAGCATGGTATATTCTTCTGTATTGGTCAGTCGCCTCTTTCGTTCTTCTTCCTGGCATCGCTTGATTTCTGCTTCAAGGTTGAGCAGATGCTCTCGTCTTTCCAGCACATCCGATACATTTGCAGACAGAATATTGATTTCACGCATCCGTTTCTCGTTTTCGAGCATTAGGTTCCGTTTCATCTCTGCAACCTGTTGGTCAAACAATGTCTGTACAACCGAGGGAATTCGCTCTTGAAGAACTGTCAAAATAGCATTTGTATCAGTTTGTGGAATTTGTTTCACCGCTTCCATGATAGCCTCAAATTTGGCATCAGGAAGGGAACCCTCCTGCGAATTGGCACGAAACTTTTTCATCTCATCGTCCAAAGAGACTAACATCCCAGTCTTCTCATCTATCTCTGTCTGATAGAAGGATGTGTAGTACAAGACAACAATCTTATAGAGAACAACCACAGCCGCTGCACCATAGAAATACGGAATATAAGAAGACCAGTCAAACTGGGCTTTGTCGAGATTAGCAAAAGCACCAATGAAGACCATTGCCAGGACAGCAGCTATTGTCAATGCTGCAATAATCCAAACTATCTTCTCTATTATTTTGAAAAACTTCACCATAATTTATGCGCTATACAAGAATGATTATAAATCCAAGCTGTCCTCTTTGAGTAAGAAGTCGAAGAGACCTATTGTCAGTATGCCTTCTTCATTGCGACGTGGCATGATGTGGTCCTTCACAATGATAACCTTTTTGAAAGAATCATTGATGTTCGTCAGAGAACGAGACTCCTGTATCTCCTTTTCTCTGTCTGGTATAGACAATGCCGACTGCACATAGTATTTCTTACTGCCAAGACTGGCGATGAAGTCCACTTCCAGTTGAATACGAACCCACTTACCATCCTTGTCCTGCTTCTTTATCTCCACCATTCCAACGTCCACACTATATCCACGTGTGATAAGTTCGTTGTAGATGATGTTCTCCATGATGTGCGTCTCTTCTTGTTGGCGCATATCAAGGATAGCATTTCTCAAACCTATGTCTGAAAAATAATATTTCGTGAGCGTGTTGATATATTTCTTCCCTTTTATATCGTAACGTATAGCTTTGTTCAGCAGGAACGATTCGGACAAATAGGTGAGGTAATTCGCAATCGTCTGACTACCGATGCTTACATTCTTAACGCTTTTGAAGGTGTTCGATAATTTAGTAGGATTGCAAGGAGCGCCAATAGATGATGCCAAAATAAGCACCAACTCACGTAGTTCATTATCGTTTTTGATTTTATGCCTTTCGATAATATCTGCCAAATAAACTGTTTCAAACAACCCCTTCAAGTAGTTGATTTTCTTTTCTTCGGTCTCAAAAGACTGTATAAGTGGCAAACCTCCATAGGTGTAATATTCACGCCATGCATCCTGCTTGTCACCGCCAACGACAGAATAAAACTCCGCAAAAGACAATGGGTTAACATGAATAGTCTCTCCTCGACCACGAAATTCCGTAGGAATGTCTGATGATAGGAAGTGAGAGTTACTGCCTGTCACGTATGTGTCAGCATTATCAATATGCCGGAAGCTGTTCAATACATCCACAAACTCATCCATCAATTGCACTTCATCAATAATGATGTAATACAGTTCTTTGTCCTTGATTCTGTCATGAACATAGTGAAGCATAGTGTCTGGATTTCTCAGTTCCTTGTTCATGCGGTCTTCAAGGTCAATGCGGATGATGTGGTCATCAGCCACTCCATTATCTAATAGGTAGTGATAGAACAAGACGTTCAGCAGATACGATTTGCCACATCTACGAATACCTGTTACAACTTTGATAAAGCCATTTTGACGGCTATCAATCAGCTTTTTTAGATATCGATCTCTTTTTATCTCCATTGTTCTATATTATATTATTGCCAGTATTGGCAACTTTTTACGGTACAAAAATATTGTTTTTTATTGTATTATGCAAGTTTTACACCAAAAAACTGCCAATATTGGCATTATTTTAACGTAAAAAACATCAATGGTAGCCAAATTACAGTCTTAAACTGAGTAAAAACTTCAAATATGATTGGTGTCAGCGAATAACTTCACAACAATTCCTAATTCCACTAGTTCACATCGAGTGAATTCTAACAGGTTATAGGAATAGTCTATAAAATGAAAATAATTCATTAAAGGCACAATAATTTGTATCTTTTTCCTTAAAACAGAACCGTTTTTGAGAATAAGTTATTATCTTTGCGCCATAATAATATAGAATAAGCATGGAAGAAGCAAGAGATTTGAACCGCTTGAAAGTGATTTTGGCCGAGAAAAAGAAAACCAATAAATGGTTAGCTGAACAATTGGGCTGTGCACCGACTACAGTCTCAAAATGGTGTACCAATTCTTCACAACCATCGTTGGAATCTATAGAAAAAATAGCCAATCTACTTGATATAGATTATACAGAACTCATTAGAATAGACAGAAAGCCATGAAGACCAAGAACACTTTCACCATACATACAGAGCTTCTTGATGGCAAGCTCGATGGAGCAAGGAATATCTATATGGGGGCAAATTCAACTTGTCACCTCTATGTAATTCCTCGCGAAGAAATCACATTGGCCAATACTATCAATGATATCTCAGGACAACCAGCCTTTTACATTCTTCTTGGTTCTCCAGATAAAAATAAGCCACAAGCGTATATAGGCCAAACAACAGATTATGCTAATCGCAAGAACGATCATGTTCAAAAAAAAGATTTCTGGAGCATCGCACTGGTGTTTATTTCTGATAATCACAAGATTTATGGTGATGATGTAAAATATCTGGAATATCTTGGCATTGAAGCAGCCCAAAACGCAGGGTCTTATGAACTTTTGAATGGGGCCAACCCCAGAAAACCCAACATTGCTCCTTTCCGAGTCAATGATATGGAAGTTTTCTTTCGCGACATACAACTGCTATGTAAATTTTATGGAAGCGGAATCTTTGAGGCCGTGAAACAAGAAACACGTTCAGAGCACATGTACTTTGTGAAGTCTTCTGACCGCCCTGCACAAGGTTCTGGCTTCTACGATGAGCAGACTGGGAAATTCATACTTCTTGAAGGAAGTTTGTTGGCGACCGAAGTGGTAAAGAGTTTCAGGTCCTTAGCTTCACGCGACTTATTCGTAAAAGAACATTGTAAAAATGACAAAGGACAGATAATCCTTCTCCATGATGTGCCATTTGATAGCCCAAGTGGGGCATCAAGTTTTGTACTTGGTCGTCCAAGCAATGGCTGGGATGATTGGAAAGACGCAGATGGAAAGAAACTAAGTGAAATTATTAAAAGATAGAATATTGGTATGACAGCAATTGTTGGTACGATAAATCGTAGAGGAGTAGCATTTGCCGCAGATAGTGCTGCTACACATACGGTATCTTCTAAGCATAAAATCACGAATCATGCAAATAAGATATTCGAATTGTCAAGACATAACCCTGTAGGTATATGTATTTGTGGCAATTTGGATTTTCTTGGTATGCCATGGGAAGACATATTCAAGCTGTTTCGAAAAGAAATAGGTGAAACTTCATGTAAGCATCTCAATGAATATCCTCCCCTCTTCTTTGAGTTTGTAAAAACGCATGTAATGTCTCATTTGGTTGATGACCAAATTCTTAATCTCAGAGTCATTATAAACGGTTTTTTCGAAGAAATCATCGATATATCAAGAAAAGAACTGGAAGAGAATGGCAAAGAATTATTGGAAGATGATTTGTTCCGCAAAATACAAGATAAACTTGAATATTTCGACAATTTGTATTCCTCTGCTAATCGTGCCACTGAATTTACTGATTATACACTTGAAAAATTCTCGGATTATGCAAAACCGATTGTAGAAGAAATATTAAAAGAGCCATTGGAGTCTGAATCATGCACCAAGAACTTTTTACAGCAGTTTATCAAATCATTATACAATATTATTGTCTCTACAGTCCACGTTTATCTTGTCAATACTGAGATTATTTTCTGGGGATATGGAGAAGAAGACTTGTTCCCTTCCTATTACTCTTTCGTAATAAGCGCGGCTTTTGATGGAAGAATAAAATATACGAATAAAAGTGGATATGCTGTTTCCAACAAGGACAATGCATGCGTTGAACCTTTCGCACAAACTGACGTCGCAAACACTGTAATTCGAGGAATTGACGATGAACTTCGGAAGAAGTTTTATGAAAGTTATAAAGCATCTATCACCGTACTGAGAAATGAAATTATTTCACAATTGGATTCTGCTGGAGCGCCAGAAGTATTGAAAAAAGCGTTGCTTAATATTGATCTGGAGAATTATACGAATCTTTACGCTCAAGGCATGGATCAGTTTATTCAAGAGAATTATATTGCTAAATTAGTTAATACGGTATCATATTTGAGCAAAGAAGATTTAGCAGATATGGCAGAAAGTCTTGTGCGAATGACATATTTAAAACGCCGAATCACATCTGAAGAAGAAAGCGTTGGTGGTCCTGTAGATGTTGCAGTAATAACTAAAGGAGATGGTTTTGTTTGGCTTAAAAGGAAACATTATTTCTCCGCAGAATTGAATCCTCATTATTTTGAACGCACTAAATTAGAATAGCGATGATTACAATATATAGTGAAAAAAAAGAGACGCGTAATAATGCTATGCCATCCCATTCGAATAATAGTGTGGCTACAGAATCCGTTATATCAGGTTCTTTAATGAGTATGCGTGAACTTGTCAAAAAGAATTTGGTTAGTGTAAAAAACATAAATTGGCAAAAAGGAAGATTGAAGTGAATGTCATAAAAATTCCAGCGAATGACACCAGAAGAAAAAGCAAGAGTCAAGATAGACCAGATGTTTGAAGACGCTGGTTGGAAGGTGGTAGATAGGGATTTCTATTCTCCCACTTTAACCGCTGCGGCTATTCGAGAAGGCCTGCTTGAAGGAAACCGAGAAGCGGATTATTTCTTATTCGTAAATGGTATGGCTGTTGGCATACTTGAAGCTAAGCGAAAGGAGGTAGATGTTACTTCAGATATGGTTTGTGAACAAGCAGACCTATATGCTCGTGGTGTACCTGAATGCTACAAAGCCTATTCTCGACCATTGCCAATCATCTATCAATCCAATGGAGAAGAAACCATCTTCCGCGATTTCCGTGATGAAGATGGTGAACTCATAGAATTGAATTGAACCGCATCCATACACCCAAGGAAATTGTAAAGATGTTGGGGATTGATGATCCTTACGCTGGTTTGCCTACGCTGAAAAAGAAAGGTTTGCGCGATTGCCAATATGAAGCCATTTCGGAATTGGAGAACAGCTTTCGAAATGGACAGAAAAAAGCGTTGATAGTATTGGCAACGGGAGCCGGCAAGACTTATACTGTATTGCCCTGAACTAAGTTGAATAAAAAAGTTCAAATAAAATGGGCAAAGAG
>ERZ1023862.212-NODE-212-length-12797-cov-9.213310_pt1 | contig 12797 bp, 10 predicted proteins | sample MGYA00380388_ERZ1023862 | MGnify/ENA primary metagenome ERZ1023862 (study PRJEB33179, sample SAMN07449007) | human gut metagenome | biome: Human-gut; feature: Human associated habitat; material: Faeces | host: Homo sapiens | place: India: Bhopal | collected... | reverse complement strand
TCACTATCTCGCTCTTGCTTCCGACTACCTCACTATCCAGTGGCCCTCGGTGGCGCGGCGTGGCTTCATCGCCCAGGGCCATGGCCTCGACAGTCACCGCCTCCACCAGCTTCTCCTGCGACTCCATGGCAATCTGCTGCGCCATGCCGACTGCGACGGTCGGGGCGCCAAGTGTATGGAGATTGGTGAGCGCTGGCTCCCCTCCACCCAGCCCGGCCGCATTTATGCTGAGATGAAGACCGCTTACGACCAGGGTGCCCGCCACGAATGGGTAGCCCGGATTGACAATCCACGCACCGTGGCTTACCAGCTCTCGCTCTTCATGGATATGGCGTGGAACATCACCTATGTCAATGCCACCAATATCCCCTCCCACTTTCACGCGTGGCTTACCGAGCAGTTTGGCGAGCAGGCTGCCGACCGCCTGTTGCCCGTGCTCACCGAGTATTACCATCTCGTGGGCATACGCCGACCCGAGCAGATGAATGTCGAGTTCATGGCCGATGCCTTTGGCAACGAGCTCGAGCGCTATCTTGCCAACTACGAGGCACTCGTCAAGGCTCTCACCCCCATTGCCGCCCTCGTGCCCCAAGAGCGCAGCGAGGCGTTCTTCGCCTGGGTCGACTACCCCGTCAGGGCAGCATGGCTCATGGCGGTCAAGCAGTTGCAGGCACAGGAGGCGCGCCATATAGGCCGCCCCAGTTCGTTCGCCCGCGACGATGAGGCGCTGTCCTCTGCCGTGCGCAGCTGGACAGCCTACCAGCAGCTGCTGGCGCTCAACCGCAAGTTTGCCGGCATGCTCGACGGCAAGTGGGAGCATACCCTCTCTCTTGCCCACATGCCCCTGATGGCAGAGCCCAAGTTTCCCGGCCCGCTGTCTCACGACGCCATCAAGCGCTTTGCCCAGCAGGGCCCCGAGCCGTTCAATCTCGATGTCGGCAATACCATAACCCGCAACGCCTGCCATTTCCGCCGCGCCACCCAGGGGGTGCAGACGGTCTCTATGCTTGGCCACAGCATGAAGGCGGTGATGGTGCCGCCCGGTGGCAGCCTGTCCTACTCCTTCTTCTCCGAACTCAGAGGCAAGGCTGTCGTGCGGGTGGCTGCCATAGCCATGCCCGACTATCTGGGCCACGACATACGGCTGGCGGTGCGTGTCGACGATGGCGAGGCGCAGATAGTGAGTGTGCGCCCCGATGCCCATTCGCCTCAGTGGCAGACCGCCGAACAGCGCGGACAGGTCATTGTCAACGTCGATGTCAACCTCACCCGCAACAGCCACGACATTGAGATACGCGCGCTCGACACGCCGGTATTTATCGACCAGATTATGGTCGACTACGACCCCGTGCGCGAGTTCTACATCTTCCCCGTGACCGCCGAGCAGCTGTAGACCCCATCCCCCTATACCGACACCAGCCCACAGATGAACTTTCATCTGTGGGCTGGTGTCTTATATATATAATAAGGTGTAGTCGCCGTTCGCCCCATCCGCTTGGCGGGGCTGGCATCTTGTGCCGTAGTCGTCGTGCTTACTTTGCCGTCTCCTTGGGGCTGCGCTTCTCGCGGTGGTAGCTGCGATACTCGTCCATAGGTATCTCCACATCGGGCTCGGAGAGCTCGCCCTCGCGCGGCAGACCCAGACAGATATACTTGATGTCTATGCCACGCTCCATCCACATCGACTCATAGTAGGTCTGTATGCTCAGCAACCGTTCGTCCATACCCGGGGTGTGGTAGAGGTCGGCGGTAGCCACATGGATGGGCAGCTGGTTGTGCTCAGCCATACAGCGGGTGTAGGTATAGAGGAAGTTGGAGTCGGTCTTGACGTGCACCAGTCCGCCATCTTCCATGAAGCGGCGGTAGCGGGTCATGAATGTGGTCGAGGTAAGGCGCTTGCGCACGTGCTTCATCTGCGGGTCCGAGAAGGTGAGCCATATCTGCTGCACCTCGTCCTTGTCGAAGAAACGGTCTATTATCTCGATATTGGTACGCAGGAAAGCCACGTTCTTCAGCCCTTCGTCCAGAGCCTGCTTGGCTCCCGTCCACATGCGCGCGCCCTTGATGTCCACGCCTATGAAGTTGATGTCGGGATATTTGCGAGCCAGACCTACGGCATATTCACCGCGTCCGCAGCCCAGTTCGAGCACTATCGGGTTGGAGTTGTTGAAGTACATGTCGCGCCAGTGCCCCTTCATCTCAAAAGGCACGTTGTCTATGACCGAGAAAGGATACTGAAACACGTTCTCAAACGCTTCCATATCCGCAAATTTGGCTAATTTACCTTTGCCCATATCTTGTTTTTAATGCAAAATTACACAATTTGTGTCAAATAATCAGACGACTGCCTCATAAATCATACCCTCTACGGCATAAAAGTATGCCGATACCTGCCGTCGGCACTCAGATTGACAGCCATTGCCTTGGTTATGTTTCTGCTTTTCATTACTTTTGCACCCACCACCCTCGTCTTTCCGTCGGCAGCCACCCGTCCCCGCGGCCTGCCGCGTCGGTCTGCGATGGGGGAGAGTATAGATGACAACTTTACAACACGATAGATTATGATTTCTTTTGAGAGTGATTACAACAATGGATGTACCCCCGAGATACTCCGTCGTCTTGCCGATACCAATGACGACCGTACGTCGGGCTATGGCTCTGACCCTTACTGCCAGTCGGCCATCAGGCGCATACGCGAGGCAGTGCAGATGACCGATGCCGATGTCTTCTTCCTCACCGGTGGCACCCAGACCAATGCCACCGTCATCGACTCGCTGCTCATGGGCTGCGAGGCGGTCATCACGGTCGAGACGGGCCACATCGCCGTACACGAGTCGGGAGCGGTCGAGGCTTTCGGACACAAGGTCATCACGCTTCCCGCCGTCGACAGCAAGCTCACTGCCGCCACGCTCGACCACTTCATGGACACCTTTACTGCCGACGAGACGGCGCCCCACATGGTGCAGCCGGGCATGGTCTATGTCTCCATGCCTACCGAGTTGGGCATGGTCTACACCCGCAGCGAGCTCGCCAGCCTCTACGAGGCGTGCCGCCGCCACCACCTCAGACTCTATATCGACGGTGCACGCCTGGGCTATGGACTTATGTCCGATGCCTGCGACTACGACCTGCCCTTCCTGGCACGCCATTGCGATGTGTTCTATATCGGCGGCACCAAGGTGGGAGCCATGTTTGGCGAGGCGGTGGTGTTTACCGGCATCAGCGCGCCTAAGTATTTCTTTACCACCGTCAAGCGCCACGGCGCGCTGTTGGCCAAGGGGCGCATGCTCGGCATCCAGTTCGACACGCTCTTTACCGACGGCCTCTACCTGCGTCTCTCGCGCCACGCCATAGCGATGGCTTCCCGCCTCAAGGAGGTCTTTGCCCGTCACGCCATCCCTATGGCTTGCCTTTCGCCCACCAACCAGCAGTTTGTCATCCTCTCGCCCAGCCAGTACGATGCCCTCATCGCCCAGGTGGCTTTTGAGATATGGGAGCGCCATGCCGACGGCACCCTCACCTGCCGCTTTGTCACCAGCTGGGCGACCACCGATGCCGACATAGACCATCTTGACCGCTGTCTGGCTGCGCTATAGCCAGCTGCTGAGGCGCGTCTATTTATCCCGAATCGGTCATTAGGACTTGCTTGAATCTGGCTCTTTTGGAAGAGTGGATTTTGTTTGGTTTTTAATGAGTAATAGCGAGCTGTTGCGAATTAAAAAACAAGCAAGAGACGCCTTATAAAAGACAAAAGACTGCAGGCAGTCATGAAATAACACACCTAACGGCCTAATGACCGTTTTGGGTTTAAGGAAAGTGGAGACTTAACGATTTTAACTTGCTTTTACGAACAAATGTGAGGGTGGATGGCAAAATGAGGGAAGACACGATAAATAAATAGATGCTGTTAAAAGAGAAAATAGAATGGGATGGGATGCAGTTGAAACTATACCCATTCTCTTATATAGATATACAAATAACTTTACCTTATTGTCTGTATATAAGAGGTATAAAGTCATGTGATGCAAAGATTATGGGCTGGTGAGGTGGTAGATCTTTATTCTTTCACGGCAAATATAGTTTTGATGTATGTTGATAAGGTGGGTACAAACCACCCCATCTATCTAGTATATAGGTGAAGACATTCGCGTGTTAGTAAAGAGCATGAAACAGTCCATTTTGCACACAAAAATGCCTTGTGTTTGAGAAAATAACACTCTTTTTGGCAACTTTATGCAAATATATTCTTTATTCCCGGTTAAAAGCAGTAATTTTACGGAAAACACAACAAATAATTGAAGTATGGCAGATTTGAATCGTGTCAAGACTGTATTGGTAGAAAGAGGTATTATGAGTAAATGGATGGCAAAGACATTGCATAAGGACCCTGCCACAGTATCGAAGAGGTGCAACAACCACTCACAACCAGACTTGAAGACATTGGCATAAATAGCCGATGTTCTCAATGTGGATATACCGAGTTGATTTGCCATACCAAAGTGAAATGAACAGAATATGAGATATACTATCGAAGAGATACGTCAGATGCCCGAAGGGCAGACTTTCGACTGTAAGAGCATTCATATAGAACCGAAGGCTCTCGCCAACACTATTGTCGCTATGGCAAATGCCGATGGCGGCATGATAGCCGTAGGTATATCCGACAAGACTCGTCGTATCGAGGGTGTTGACCAAGACAAGGCTCATTTGAACGAGATTCTTCGCACTCCGTTTGATTTCTGTGTACCCACTATTTCCGTTACGACAGAGTTTATGCCTTGCCAAGACAGCGAGGGCAATGACAACCACATACTGATAATCCATGTCCCGGCCAGTCCTCGCCTCCATGCCAACCAAGCCGATGAGGTGTTTTGGCGGGTGGGCGACAAGTCGCGTAAGCTACCCTTTGAGGAACGTCTGCAACTGATGTATGACAAGGGTGAACGATACTATGAGGACAGCCCTGCCTACGGTGCCACTATCGAGGATATCGACATAGATGCCGTAAAAGCATATATGAAGCGCATTGGTTATGGCAAGTCTCCAATGGAATACCTGCAAGAGAACAAAGGATTCTTGACTTACAAGGGCGATGTACCACAAGTCAGCACTGCCTGCATCTTGCTCTTCGGTAAGAATCCCCAGAACTTTTTTCCTCGTGCCCGTGTCCGTTTTATCAAGTACTATGGTACGGAAGAGAAAGTCGGCAGGGAAATGAACGTCATCAAGGATGTCACCTTCGAGGGGCGCATCCTCGACCAGATACAGAAAACCATCGACTACCTCGAAACGCAAGTGAAGGAACATTCCTATCTCGGTGAGGACGGACTCTTCAAGACCGACAGGGAATATCCTAAGTTCGTGATACAAGAGATGACGGTAAACTCGGTTTGCCACCGCGATTATAGCATCAAAGGAACTGAGATACAGATAAAGATGTTTGATGACCGACTTGTGTTCGAGACCCCCGGTAAGTTGCCAGGTATCGTCCGCACCGACAATATCCGCCACACCCATTTTTCCCGTAATCCCAAGATAGCCGAGTACCTGAAAGCCTACGACTATGTAAAGGAGTTCGGTGAAGGAGTTGACCGTATGTGTCGTGAGCTTTCTGCCATTGGCACGAAGGAACCCCAATATCATTTGGTCGCCTTTATAATGAAAGCTTCTGTGTGGGCTAATTTATTGGAGGAAGGGCAAGAAAAGACTATATTCGACCAAAAGCGACCAGAAAGCGACCAGATAAGCGACCAGATAAGCGCCCAGATAAAAATGATTTTAGAACTAATCAAGGAAAAGCCACAAATAAGTAGAAGCGAAATTTCACACAAAATGGGACTTCATGAAAGTAGTGTGAAGCGTCGTCTGAAGATGATGGTTGATAAAGGTATTATTCAACGCATAGGTTCCGACAAAGGTGGTTATTGGCAAATTAAATAATTCTATTCTGATTATGAAATGTAAAATTGAAACATCAAATGGTATCATGTTTTTGAAAGGAATAGATGGAGATAAACGATTGGAAATTGCTGATTATATTGAACTCCATGATAGTTCCTTGCTTATGGTAAGTTTGATTCTTGATAAAAAAGAATATTTTGATTGGGGGAAGAATCATGTAATATACACTAAACTATGGGGGTGTATTGATTCCATGATGAATGTTGTTGTTCCGTTTATTTATCAGCATATGCAGATAGAATTCAATTATATTAGAGCAGAAAAGGATAATTCCCATTATCTAGAAGGATATGATTCCTATTATTTTAATATGCATGGAGTCCCTGTTATTTATTCAACAAAGAAAGAGATGCCAGGATGGGATTGGGTTAAAGATTCAGATTATAAACGTATTTCGATTGCTCAAAAAGATGGGAAACAAGGGGTCGTGCGCAATGACGGTAGTGTTTTCGTTGAACCCATATATAAGAAGGTAGAGATAAATTTCTCTAATCCTGAGATAATTGTCACTTCTGATGATAATATTCGAACTAGCATTGTTTATAGAAAGGATGAAAAAGCATGGAGATTCTTGCCAATTGGACATCGCTATATATATTTCTCTTATGATTTATATGTATTAGTAAACCAGAATGATTTAGAATATGCTGTGGATAAACAGTTTAATATAGTTGTACTCCCATATTTTGACTCTATTAAAGTAGATTCTCATTACATCGTGGTAAAAAGAAATGGACAATGTGGAATTCTCAGTAGGAACAAAACTATATTTGTTAATGGTATAAGGAATCCAATATATGCACCTATCACAAAAATTGAATTTGACGATATCAAGATTCTGGGTAATAGAGCCATAGTAGTCAAAAATGCTCTCCAAGGAATTATAAATTTGGAAAACGGGGATATCCTTTGTCTTCCATGTATTCCTATAGAGTATCCAATACTCCCATACACTCTCAATGACAATGCTATCGCTTTTAAAACGACAAAACATCAATATGGTTATTTCGATTTAGAAGGGCATCTACTATTTGAAATTAAAATAGAGGATGATAAGATTAATGAGACTTCCATTAGGGCATTTAAGAATGGGAAAGTTTATCTTTTTAGTAACAAATATCAATATGTGTTCAATAAAGATGGTTCCTATGAAAGGACACGTATCGTACAGCGTTATTGGGGTGAAACCTATCATAACTATGATGCAGAACGTTGGGATGCACTAACAGATGGAATGGAAGGCGATTACCCTGGTTCTGGTGTTGACTACGATTTATTAGGATTTTAATAACGGAAACAAATGTTTGCAAAAGGATATACAAATATTAGGGCGATGATAGAAACCCAATATGGGATTTTATCACATATGATAACGGATATAGCTTACAGATACCAAACGCTATTAAAACAGACAAAGGAAGAAGCTGACCGATTGGCGCAAAATAATTCCGATGGAGATTATGATGTCTATCATACTATCTTGAATAGTTTTAATGATGTTGAGGAAATGTCGTCGTGTTTGATGACGGAAAGCAGAAAGATCCTGTTTTGCGCGATTTTTTCATACTATGAGACAATGCTCAACGAATTTGTCCTGTATTATAATATAGCAAATAATGCCACCCTGCCATCACAAATACTTGATTCAATTCTTAAAGCATATAAGACAAAGTACGGAGAAGAGATAACTTGTATAGAAGAAAATGTAGAGTATGCCAACTCTTTTTATAGGTTACTACGTAATCTCTATATGCATGGTTCCCTATCGAAAGAAAAGGATAGATGTACGCTATTCAATTATGCAGGAGTTACCAATGGCTTAAAGACATTCGGTATTGATACAATTATAATTGCGGATAACGACTTTTTATTCAAAGCACTTGATTGTTTTAAGACGATTCTCGTTTGTGTAGATGATGCTTTTATGCAACAATTATCAGAAGAACAAAAGCAATTGATAAGGGCTAAGGATATTATACGAGAAGCGATTAATAACTATCCTCCTGAAATGCCTGGGCTAGAGGATGAATATCCTCCTTTCTGTTCGATACGTGTACACAGATTACTCTGTGAGGCAGAATCCTTACTAATCTATGTAGCCAAGCGGGGTAATGCAGAAGCTCAAATGTTATTAGCAGATTTGTATATATCTGCTTTTGAGACCCCACAGAAAAAGAAAGGTTTTTTCTGGCTAAAGAAGGCTGTTGCACAAAATTATTTACCTGCAATCCAAATGCTGAGAGAAATCGAAAACGAATGAATGTCATCCAGTAGTTTGTCGTATGAGGCATTTGTGACGTTCTCGTATATAGGTCACGTTCTGTAGGGACTATTAGCCTAAAGAAATCGTTAAATCAGCGGTAGAATTGTAATTGAATCAAATATGGACAATGCGTCTTGACACATTGGAAATGTATGGAGTTATTAATGAACAATGTATTATAAAGGTGGAGAAACTCACGATAGGAATATGGATAGAAATCGTACACTTTCAAATTGCAATTGTATTAGCCATCTCAGATGGGGATGTTTGCTTATGTTTATGTCGCTCTGCATGGCAGTTAATGCCCAAAAGCGCATCACCTTTCATGTTACGAGCGAGCAAGGAGTTGCCCTGCAGGGTATAGCGATAAAATCAGATTATTGTGGAGTTGCCAAGGGGGGGAAGACTGACCCCAAGGGAATGGCTGTAATCAGCTATTCCTCTAAGGAGGCTACTTGTGCCAACGTAGCAGTGACGATAAAAAGCAAATTCTATGAGAACCTTGATACCATAGTACCTGTTAACGCTTCTGATACCGTCAGCATTGTCCGACTGACCTTGCGCAACAAAGTACAGAAAATCAAAGAGGTGGAAGTGATTGCTTACCGCCCCATAGGCAAAAACAATGCAGAGAAATCGGTATATACTATTGACACCCGAGGGCTTCTTAAAACGACAAAGGCTAACAAGGCACTTGCCTTTTTGCCTGGCGTGGTAGCCTTCAACGATAGCTACTCCCTGGCAGGCAAAAGCCAGAAGACCCGAATTAAAATCAATGGCGTAATTGCCGGTGCCGAAGACTTGAAGGCTCTTTATGCCGGTGATATTGAAAAGGTGGAAGTGCGCGAAGTGACCAAGGACGACGACGAGCGTTTCGCGGGAGAAATCAATATTATCAAGAAACGACACGAACAGCCCAAAATTTTTGGTAGCATCTCTGCCACAGGAGGCATGATACGGTCTTTGTGGGGTACATTTGACCATTTCGCCTTTCAGAATAAGCATTGGGATATTACTGGATTGATATCCTATAATCAGCATAACCAAAAATCTTATACCGAGGTGCTTCGCATACCATCTTTGCCGTATAGCCCGTCTCTGAAGATGACCATCCGGAGAGACATTCGTATCAAGCAGCAGGCAGAGCGTTTCTCTCTCAGTTGGTATCCTACCAAGAGGTTTACGATGACTCTCGGTGGCTATCACTATGGTTACCCCACTAAGTCTTCCGATTTTATCAATGACACGGAGGGTGATGATACTCATCGCAAGTATAAAGAGACTCTTGAATCTTATGGCAGCTATGCCAATGGTAGTTATAGTATAAACGACCGCAACAAGATAAATGTAAAGGGTAATTTCCTCTATTACAGAGACAAGTACGTTTACGACCTTCTCCCTGACTTCAATTATAAGGCTGCCATGCGCGAATATACAGGAGAAGCCAATATCGAGAGCAGACTGAAACTCTGGGGTGGTTCGCACGATGTTACTTTTGGTCTCCGTAACACCTACCGCCAGAATATGTCTTATGCCAATTGGCGCAATGACTATTCGATGCAGCAGATATACCTCACAGACTATCATTCATACGGCAAGGCCCTTTCTTCATATCTTATACTCAAGGGTGAGAGTGATAATATGGGGCCCAAGCGAGTTTTCTCCTTTCAGCCGTCATTGCGGTTGAACTACAATATGGGGAAAAGGGGAACACTGACAGCCTCATACCAGCGCAAGACAACCCGACCAAGTATAGATTACCTCAATACCGACTCCCTGTTTCAGAATGTATATAATATCGTGGTCGGCAATGAAGCTCTACGCGCTCAAAACAGCGACAATATGTCCGTTTCGTTCCGCAAGCAAATCAAGAAGGCTTATCTCATTACGACCGCAAGCTATATACATACCTCTAATATCATAGACCAGATATTTGTCAATCCCGAGGACTACAATGTCAGCACCTACGACAACATTGGCAAATGTGATGAGGCTTCACTGTCTGTATACTTGATGAACAGACTGTGTAAGAACCGCATGAATATTTCAATAAGTCTCAAAGGATTTTACAAGAGATATGCTATCAAGCCAGAACTGGAGCGCAACACGTTAATCATTCCATCCGAGGGTTGGGGATATACCGCTACCTTCAATACCAGCTATCTTAGCACCAAGGGATGGATGTATTCTCTGAGTGCCAACCTTACTCCCAAGACTTATGAACTCAGTTATACGCATGTGCAGAACCCTAATCTCTATGTTTCGGTTACTAAGAGCACCTGTAACAACCAGTTGGACTTCAAACTCAGTTTTACCAATTCTCTGGTCTATTTCTATACGTCGCATACCAATTACCACTTCCGCGATATGTATCAGCGCACATTCCAAAAGAGTTATGCCAACAACATTACTCTCTCGGTGACGTGGAATTTGGGTAAGAGATTCCAGCAGCGCAGGGGAGTTTCGAGCGTTGTCAATGATGATATTGTCACTAAACAACAATAATGCACTCAGTGGAAGTGTCGTTTAGAGCGTTGCGTATATCATTATACTGAAGGAGCATCGTATTGTACAGTTATACAGAAAAAGCGCAGTCCGTGAGGGGCTGCGCTTTTTCTGTATGGTTGCGTTCTTACTCGATAATCACGCGTGTCCATCCGTGCTTGTCTTCCAGTATACCGTACTGGATGCCGCGGAGGGTGTCGTAGAGCTTCTTCGACCATGGGCCGGGCTCGTTGCCGAAGAAGTATTTCTTGCCGGTCTCAAAGTCGTCGATGTGAGAGATAGGCGAGATGACGGCTGCGGTACCGCAGGCTCCTGCCTCTTCAAATGTCTCCAACTCTTCCTCGGGAATAGGGCGTCGCTCTACCTTCATACCCAGGTCTTCGGCTATCTGCATCAGACTCTTGTTGGTGATAGAGGGCAGGATGCTTGTCGACTTGGGTGTGATATAGGTGTTGTCCTTGATGCCGAAGAAGTTGGCAGCACCACACTCGTCGATATACTTCTTCTCCTTGGCGTCGAGGTAGAACTCAGAGGCGTAGCCGTTCTCGTGGGCTATGTGGTTGGCCTTGAGCGAAGCGGCATAGTTGCCACCCACCTTATAGATACCGGTGCCGAGGGGAGCGGCACGGTCGTAGTCGCGCATGATGACGTAGGGGTTGGCAGAGAAGCCACCCTTGAAGTAAGGGCCTACGGGGGTAACGAAGATGAGGAACAGATAGTCGTCGGCGGGATGCACGCCTACGCAGGGCGTGGTGCCGATAAGCAGCGGGCGGATATAGAGAGTAGCGCCGCTCTCATAGGGGGGGATATACTTCTGGTTGAGGCGTACCACGCGTTCAACCATCTCTACAAAGAGCTCGGTGGGAACCTCGGGCATCATGATGCCGCGGCTGGTACTCTGCAGGCGGGCTGCATTCTCTTCTACGCGGAATACGCGCACCTTGCCGTCGGGACAGCGGTAGGCTTTCAGACCCTCAAAGGCTTCCTGTCCGTAGTGCAGGCTGGAAGCTGCCATTGAGAGGTTGATGTTGGGGTCAGAACTGATTTCTATCTCGCCCCACTTGCCATTGTGGTAGTTGCAGCGCACATTGTAATCGGTCGGCAGATAGCCGAACTTGAGATTTGCCCAATCTAATTCTTTCATTTTACTATCGTTTTAGTATTCGTTCTACTTGTCAGGGTGCAAAAGTAAACAATATTTGTTGCTTTGCCAACCATCTGTAGTAAAAAGTTGTTATCCTGCCAATATTTTGTCTATTTTGTCATTGGCAGCAGTGAGCTTGGCCTCACACAGGGCTATCAGCTTCTTGGCTTCGGTGAGTTGCTTGGCGAGCGAGTCGATGTCGAGCTCGCCTTGTTCCATTTGCTGCACGATGGTTTCCAGTCTTGCCATCGCTTCTTCGTAATTCATTTGCTTGCTCATTTCCTTATCTCTGATTTCAGGGTTCCTTGTTCCAGTCGTGTTTCGATGATGTCGCCATCTGCCAGTTCATCGCCACTGCGCAGGGCATGACCGTTGTGCAGCGTGATGCTGTAGCCCCGGCGCAGGATGTGTATGGGGTCTTGGGCTTGGGCGCGATGGGCCACGAGCTGCAGCCTGTGGCGCTCGCGCTCCAAGCGTTGGGTTGCGGCGCTGTCCAGCCTGTGGGCGAGGGCGTCTATGCGCTTGGTCTGCCGTTCGCGGGTCAGGGCAAAGAGGGTAGGGATGCGGTCGGCGAGCTGCTTGAGCCTCATCTTCTCGTAGGCGAGATGGCGCTCGGCGATACGGCTGATGCGCTCGCGGGCGCTGACGAGGGCGGCATAGACCTCGCTCAGATGGTCTATGAGGAAGGCGGCTGCCGCTGTGGGTGTCTTCACCCGCATATATGACACCATGTCCAGTATGCACTCGTCACGGTCGTGGCCTATGCCGGTGATGATGGGCAGCGGGAAGTTGGCCACGTTTTCTGCCAGCGCCAGCGTGTCGAAGCCCGACATGTCGGTGGTGGCGCCACCGCCACGGATGATGACCACCACATCAAACTCGTCTATGCGGGCGTTGATGCGGTCGAGCGCGGCTATCACGCTC
>ERZ1023862.210-NODE-210-length-12868-cov-8.127371_pt1 | contig 12868 bp, 6 predicted proteins | sample MGYA00380388_ERZ1023862 | MGnify/ENA primary metagenome ERZ1023862 (study PRJEB33179, sample SAMN07449007) | human gut metagenome | biome: Human-gut; feature: Human associated habitat; material: Faeces | host: Homo sapiens | place: India: Bhopal | collected... | reverse complement strand
CATACCCTCAGACCCTTTCGGAAATCTCTGCGGATGCGGAATCATATAGCCGTCCACATCCCTGTGGCCGCAGAAGCCGTCGGCGATGTTGACGAAGTCGTAGCCCGCGTCCTTCAGACCCTTCTGAACCATCATGTCCGCCTGATGGGCGATGATTGAATCGGAAATATCCACCATATAGGCGTTCCAGGAGCTCCACCCCATCATCGGAGGTTTCACGCAGACCGTACGGTCCGAACATCCGCCGAAGGCGGCGACAACTGCGGTGAAGACCGCAAGGGAAAGCATTTTTCGGAAATATTTCATATTTCGTAAATTTTTTGACAAAAATAAAATATATAAACAGAATATATAGATATATAATATATAAGGTATATGAAAATATTGAAAAGCCAGCCGCCCTCCTTGGAAGTCTGACGGCTGGCTTCAAGTAAACAAAATGAAACGAAATTTACTTGGTCACAATCCTGATGTCATCTATGACAAGGCGATAGACTCCGCCTGTAGTCGTGTTCACTATCATCAGGCTCTCGCCCTTGTAGAGGTCAACATCGAAAGATGCGGTACCGCCACGGTAGTCAAAAGTGAAGTTACCGTTCGTCGCAGCCGCCCCCTCAAGGTAAGGAGGATCGAGGGTGACTGTTCCCACAACCTTGTAGGTCTTGCCGTCATAAATGGCTGACGGATTGTACTGGCGGATTTCAAGTTTCTGGGAGAATGACGACGGAGAGTTCGACACGCCGATGTAGGTAAAGGTCAGGGTGCAGGCGGTTGTCCGGTCCGTCTTCAGGAGATCGCTGTCAAGGGCATAGGTTGCAACCCATCTCTTGTCACCGTCGAGCATAACCGCGCCCATCGCAGGACGGGTCTCAGGCGACATATAACATCCTGCTGCATCACCTGCGTTCGCATTGCACTTGACGCAGGACTGGGTAGGAGTAGGATTCTGGCTGCCGTCAATGTAGGTCGATCCTGATGCGAATCCCCAGGTGTCAGGCTGATGCCCGTTCACGGCGAACTCGTAGGTACAGAATTTTCCGTTCCAGTGGTTGGCGCCGTTTGCGACGGTTGAAGCGTAACCGTTCCTGCTTGTTGTCGCAGGGGTCGTTCCTACGCATCCGTTGCCGTAGTCCATCTGGACGCAGAGGTCATCAAAACCGATGTAGGCCACCTCGTTGGAAGCAAGGATGTGCCTTGCGGAGGTTGTGAACTCCAGAGGTTTCGACCACTCGGAAGTGCCGGCAGGGTTTATCATTTTCTTGTCATTGCCCGTTCCGTGGTAAGTGATTGTGAATGAGTTGAGAGAGCGGACACGGAACCAGTAGGTCGTTGCCGGTTTGAGGCTTCCGAAAGTGATTCTAGTGTCATAGACAAGGTTCGTTCCGTTCTTCTTGCCGAGCCAGGATGAGTTGGCGAATGCGGTGTTCTGACTTGAATATCCATTGTAAGGATAGCAGGTATAGACAACATTCTGGCAGGCGGCATCGGAGTAAATCTCCATCTGGTAGAGCCTTGCGTTTCCGTTGATGTCGATGGAACCGTAATCGGCCTCAAGCGGGTCCCACTGGAATGTCGCCAGGCGGCATCCCTGGTTCCTGCCCTTGATCTGCCAAACATTCCTGGTCTTGAACTTGACCTCGCTGTTTGCTGTCTGGGTGCGGTCGTAGGCCTCAACCTTCAGGGTGTACTCGGTGTTCATATCCAGGCCTGTCATATAGTAGCTGGTTTCCGTCTGGTTTGCAACCTGGGTCCCGTTCAGGGAGATTCTGTAGCCTGTCGCGCCTGTAACCGGATTCCATTTGATGGTGGCATCGGTGAACCTTGCCTTTGCAGAAAGCTCAGGCTCTGTCAGCTCAGGGTTGTCGTTAACCTGAACGACCTTGATGGTTACGTCATCGATGTACATCCTCATCTGCTTCGAGCCTGCGGTCGAGCCGTTTGCCTCCCTGTCCATTCCGATGGCGATGCGCTGGCCCTTCTGGACTGACTTCACGACTACCTTGTACTCGTTCCATCCTGCCTGCTCGTTGAGGTTCAGGCGGTAGGACTTGCCGTAGGAAGGTGATGCGATCGTGTTGCCTCCGTCCATCTCGCCGCTGATGGCGACCACGCGGGCATTGAGAGGGTCGCTCTCGTACCTTGCAGCCTTGAAGGTCACCTCAAGGTCGGAGTACTTGCCTTCCTGGAGCGAGTTGAGCTGAGGGGTCACAATGGTTCCGATGCGGCTTTCCGCCCCGAGTTTCAGATAGCCAGGACGCAGACAGACAAGGTTGGATGAGCCTTCGTTGATCTGGCCCCACTGTGCAAGACGGGTTGAGGAGACTGCCGCAGCCATCTTGCTGAAGAGGCGGGACTCGTTTCCGTAGCTGATGAATGTGACGCGGCTCTGGTCGTTGCCCTCGCCGAGTGCAGGACCCGGATTGGATGTCAGAGTGGCGTCCTTGAATGCAGGCACATTGATGTAACCCATCGCCTGTGCCACTCCGTCACCGAACCACAGAAGCTCGGAGAAGTCCTCGCTGAGGATGACATCGCCTGCATTTCCGGTAGTGGCGTCTGCAACAACAGTTGATTCAAGGGTCCTTGCCTCAAGCACATTGCTTGTCTCGAGGGCATCGGATGAGTAATCCTCCCTGACTGCCTTGAACCAGTAGGCCGTGTTCGGGTCAAGTCCGGTGAAGATGAATTTAGGATGTCTCTTCTCCCAGTTTGACAGGGATGCCGGAGTGTAGAACTGCACGTGCAGGTCCTGGCAGGCAGCGTCCTTGTAAAGGGCGAACGAGTAAGGGATTGCGATGTCGGAGGCAGCATCTGAGTAATTGCTCGGCGACCAGGAGAATGTCAGGGTAGAGGAGGTCTGTCCTTCAAGGCGCGCCTCGAATGCGACTTTTTCAGCCAAAGGTCTGTTGACCTCTCCAAGGACCACCGCCCTGGCGACCTCAAGAGTGTACTCCCCGCGGAACCAACTCGTGGAAACCTGTCCGCCGGCACTTTCGGCCTCAACCTTGAATCCTCCGGCAACCGTCCCCGGAAGGGCCGCGATGGTCACGGTGCCGGCTGGGAAAGTCTCCGCAGCGGGCTTGAGGGTCACTGTTGAAGAGGCCGTTTCCTTGACTGTGACTTCATTGGCGTAGATGTCCACATCAATTGTTCCGGTAAGCATCTCTCCCTCCGCCGTACTGATTTTCAGCGACTTGATGTCATCCGAAGGAACATTGAGAACGATGGCCGCAGCATCGTTGACGGCATCCGCCTTTGAAAGCGCGGTGAATGCGGTCGCAGGAAGGCAGAGGGATTCGCCCGCAGGACCCGCCACCTGCTCCGCAGGAATCTCAAAAGTCGCGACTCCATCCGCAAAGGCCTTGCACCCGGAGGCTGGATATGCGATGTAGAACAAATCGGCCTTGCTGCCGAGCTCCCCCTTCAGGACGGTCTTCAGACCTTTTGAACCTTCGGCGACATATTTCACCGGAGATTCCTGGACTCCGTCCGAGACAAGGGCCTCGGCTCCGTCAACCCAGTTGACATTGGCGTTTGTCAAGGCCATTTTCGTCACCTCGAAGGCCCCTTCCACAACGGCCGGTCCCTCAGGCTGCTGGGGACGTTCTCCCGCAACAGGGGCGTCAATCTCCCTGACGCAGGACATCATTGCCGCAGAGGCGGCAGCCAAAGTCAGAAATTTGCATATTTTATTCATAAACCTTCACTTCATAAAGTTTTACATCATTGCTTTGAGCCGAATAGCTCCAGGTGTTCCTGCAGGAGCAAGGGTCACCGGTCTGGACAAGAGCCTCAGCTCCGTCATTGTCAACCACGGATGCGGAGGCCTTGGTACCTGCCTTCTTCCAGGTCGGACCGGAAATTTTCGACTCTGACGGATGGCCGGTCTTGAATGAAGGCCAGCCGTCACCCCAGACAACTTCGTCCATATTCATACAGCGGCCGTCGTAGTTGTTCCCCTGCCAGTAGGCGTGGTAGAACATCCAGTCGTGGCCGAGGTCGTCGGTGATGATTTCGGCATCGTGGCCCGTTCCGGCAAACATCAGGTTCTCGGAACTTGACAGGATGGTGTTTGCAGGAGTGTCGAATGCGGTTGACCTGACATTCATCAGCTTTCCGTCACGGCCTTCGTAAGGTCCGAGGATGTTCTTGGAACGGCCCACCACAATGTGATATGTACTGCTCTTGCCCGCACAGCAGCTTCCCTTGGAGCCGAAGCAGTAATAGAATCCGTTCTTATAGTGGATGTATGTGCCCTCCATCTCGTAGGAGATGAAAGTCTTCTGCGCTCCGGGAGCAAGTGCAAGACCGTCGTCCGTCATCTTGACAGCCCAGACACCGGAATTGGAGCCGTAACTGCCCCAGAACAGGTAGAGTTCGCCGGTCTGCTGGTCCTTGACGATGTTTGCGTCGATGTTGTTGGAGATGCCCTGGGTGGCCATATTTGTCAACATCCCGTGTTCGTTGGCATTCGGATTCAGGTCCTTGATGTTCTCCCAGGTGAAAGGTCCCTCCGGGCTGTCGGAGACAGCGACACCGCAGGCACTCACAGCAGGATCGTTCATACTGCCGAGAGCATAGTAGAGGACATACCTCCCGTTGATGTACTCGATGTCCGGAGCCCAGACACGGGTGTCCGGAACCCACTGCGGACGTTTGGCCTGCTCCCCGAAAGCATTGCCGACCAGCTCCCAATTCACCATATCGGCTGACCTGTAAACAGGAAGATAGACGCAGTCGGCATTTCCGCTCGTCCCGTTCTGGGTGCTGTAGGCGTAGAAATAGCCGGTACGCTCGCGGTCGTCAATCACTGAAGGGTCGGCGCAGTTGTTGCGGATGACGGGATTCTGGTATTTGGTGTATGTGTAATTGTCATCCTTTTCCTCTTTTACCGGTCTCTCATCGATGACCTTGTCCGCGCAGCCCGCAAGAAGCAGGGCTGCTATGGACATACAGATATATTTGTTCATTCTGATCATATTTCTTTTCGTTAATCACGCCATCCAGGGTTCTGGGTAAGGCTCGGATTCATTTCACGCTCCTTTGCAGGCATCGGCCAGGCCTCGAGATAGTCGCCGAGTGGATACCAGGTGTAGGTCGTGGTACCCCAGATCTGCATCAGGCCGTTTGTGTTCATTTCGCCAAACTGGCCAGAGGCGCGGTTGCGGAATTTCCTGTCAAGCCAGACGCCCCATCTAAGTTCGTTGAAATACATACTGTCCTCTCCGCCGAGTTCCCAGTAGAACTCATTGCGGATGCGCTCCCTCATATCATCCTGTCCGGCAACGGTCGTGTGATCGTTGGTGTTCAGAAGGATGTGGCCGGCACGCGAGCGGACCTCGTTCACAAGAGGAACCGCCTCGGATGTCCTGCCGAGCTCGTTCAGACATTCCGCACGGCGCAGAAGAATTTCGGCATAGCGGCACAGGATGTTGTCCTGCTCATAGACCCAGCGGATGGTGTTCTCAAGGCCTTCCGGTACATATTTCCTCCAGAGGTAGTAGAACATCGTGTTGGTGTCAGTCCTGATGTCACGCGGCTCCTTCGTGTCGGCCCTGTAAGGCCAGCGGAGGGTGAAGGTGTAGGCAGTGCCGGAGATTCCTCCGTAATAGGTCGAGTACGGTGTGATGACAGCCATCTTCAGACGAGGGTCGCGGTTGTCGTAAGCCTTCTTGATGCGGCTCTCGTTGCCTGTTGAAGAGTATTTCGTCATATCAGCACCATAAGAAGTCATCTGGGCGATCTCCTCGGCGGACATTTCATTGCGCAGGAAGAACACAGACCTCTGGGCAGGAGTCATATCATCCCAGCCCGGGCAGTAGTCTTCCCATTTGAACTTGCTCCCGTCGGCATTCTCGAAAGACTCCACGAAGGCGGGGTTCGGGAGATAGTTGTTCCAGGCACCTGAAGTCACACCTGTGTCACGGTTGCCGAAAAGCACGGCGCGAGGGTTGCCCATTCCGCTTTTCTGGGTGCACCTGATTGCAAAGATCATCTCGTCACACTGCTCGTTGGCAGGTTTGAGAAGCTGCTTGAAGCTGTCCGCACCGGCCCCTTTGTAAAGGGAGAATCCGAAATCTGCAAGGGCCTCGAAGTCATTGAGTGCCAGCTGCCAGTACTGTGCCGGGGCCTCACCGGAGCGTGCGGCCATCCACTGGTAGGCCTGTCCCCTGTAGGCAAGAGCCACCGCCCTGCTGACACGTCCGTAGGATTCCGATCCGGCCTTGTAGCGGTCAGGAAGGTTCTCCTCGTTGACGCAGTCGGTCAGGTCCTGGATAATCGCATTCCAGACCTCGACCTCGCTGGAGCGCGGCTTGTTGGCATTGGTGGCATTCTCGATGTACTCCATATAGAGAGGCACTCCCCTGTAGAGGACATTCAGGTTCATATAGCCGTAGGCTCTGAAGAATTTCGCCTCCGCTTTCAGCATCGCTTTCTCGGCAAAGTCCATGTCAGGGACCTGGTCTATGTGCGAGATCACGTCGTTTGCCCTGAAGACAAAGGTGTAGTAGTACTTGAACATCTCGGAGAAGGTTCCGTTTGCAGGAGTTCCGTCACCATAGCAGACCTTCTGGTTCTCGTACCAGTTCTTGTCCGTGTCCATCACGGAAGAATAGGCCTCGTACATCACCCTCCAGTCGTCCTCATTGCTGTTGGTGGAAGACCTTGTGTAAAATTCGTTGTATATGCCATTCACTGCCTGGCGGGCAAGAGTGGCTTTGCCCCACACGTTGGATGAAGCCACCTGGTAAGTGCTGGTAAGGTCGAGGCTCTGACAGGAGACCAGGGCCAAAGCAGCTGCCATCATTGAAATTATTGTCTTGTTCATAAACCGGCTTCTTTTTTAGAATGTAATATTAAGACCTGCGGCATACTGACGCATTGTTGAATATCCTGCCACTGACCTCATCTCCGGGTCCATTCCCGGGAACTTGGTGATGGCGAAGAGGTTCTCACCTGAGACATAAACCCTGATCTTGCGGATCTTGATTTTCTGGGTGAGGTTCTCAGGAAGGGTGTAACCGAGGGTCAGGTTCTTGAGTTTGAAGTAGTCACCCTTGTACAGATGCAGGGATGATGTCGTTGAAGACTGGCTTGAAGTCAGGTTGACAAGACGCGGATTCTTCGAATTGATGTTCGTGCGCGGATCGTCAGGATTCTTCGGATCGAAGAAATAGCGGTCGCTCACGAGACTCTGAGGAATCGCATATCCGTAGATGGTGTTGGTTGAGTTAGAAGCCTGACGGTAGTAATAGATTGAGAATCCCGCAGCACCGGCCCAGTTCATCGAGAAGTCGATTCCCTTCCACGCGAGGCTTGCCTGAAGTCCGAAATTGACCTTCGGTGTGGTTGAGACATTCTGGAAAGCGCTGTCGTAGGAGTTTCCGTAGAGACCGTCACCGTTGCGGTCGGCGTAGATGTACTCTCCGTACCAGATTTTCTGCTTTCCGATTGCCTGCTGAGGATAGAAGGAATATCCGGCATCCATCATAGCCCTGAGCCAGGCCATGTCGTTAGTGGTCCTGATCATACCGTCCACAGGGCCTCCGTTGACATCCGGAGAGCCGTCGGCATTCCAATAGGTTCCTGTTCCCTTGTAGGTGTCCATCATATAATATTCATTAATCATATGACCTTCCACAACCCTGTTTGTGGAACCTGTGGAAACATCTCCGATGTTGGTCTTCCAGACCTTCTCGCCGGTCTTAGGGTCGGTTTCCCAGCCCTCCACGAGAGAACCTTTGTACTTGCTGACCCAGTTCTTGTTGTAGGCGACATTGGCAGAAATGCTGTAGTAGAAGTCCTTTCCTACCTGGTCCTTCCATCCGAGTTCGAACTCGATTCCCCTGTTGGTAACTTCGGCGATGTTCTGTTTCGGAGCACCTGCGTTACCCATCACCATATACATTGAAGGGGTGTAGAGGATTCCGTCAGTCACCTTGTTGTAAAGGTCGAGGGTACCTGTGAGGCGGTTCTTGAGGAAGCCGAAGTCGATTCCGACATTGGCCACCGAGGTGGTCTCCCAGGTGAGGGCGTAGTTCTTTATGCTCGTGATGGCGATTCCGTTGGTGATTTCGTCAGTTCCGAAGACATAATTGGCCGTTCCGTAGGTTGACTGCCAGTCGTAGTTGCCGATTGAGTTGTTTCCAAGCTGTCCCCAGGAGAGGCGGAGTTTCAGGTTGTCAACCTTTCCTGTCCCCTTGAGCCAAGGCTCCTCGCTGATTCTCCATCCTGCGGAGAATGAAGGGAAGAATCCCCACCTGTACTCCGGAGCGAACCTTGACGAGCCGTCAACCCTGAGGTTCGCCTCGAAGAGGTATTTGCCTGCGTAGGCATAGTTCACCCTTCCGAAGAAGGAACGGGCTGCATACTCGGTACCGTATCCGCCTGAGGCGTATGGAGTGGCCACCGCATTGAGGTCACCCACAGAAGGGTCCTGGAGGCCGATCTTTGTGGAGCTGAAGTCACGGTACTGGAAGTGGGTCATCTCATAGCCGACCATTGCGGAAATCTCGTGCTTGCGGACGGTCTGGTTGTAGTTGAGGATGGTCGCGAACTTCACCTGGTTCTCCCTTTTGTTGTACATATAGGAGTAGAGCTCGGCCGGATCTGCCGGACTGATGACATACGAATCTGAGAGGAAGTCATATTTTCCGAATGCGTTGTCGACACTCATCTCCTCCTGCCTGTAGTCCTTGTAGTAGATGTCGGTGTTCCAGGTGAAATACTTGAGGAAGTTGATGTTGACGTACCAGTCAGAGAACAGCTGGGTGTTCTTGGTGTAACCACGGCTGGTGTTCATATCCCACAGAGGGTTGTGTGCCTGAGGGTCCTGGCCAGGGGCCTGAGGTCCACCGTAGAGGCCGAGAGACTTGGAATAAGGATAGATGTCCGGAGTCATCTTCTGGGTGTTCATGGACGTGAGGGATCCCACGTTGCTCCTCTCCTGGTCAGTGTGGTAGCCCCAGATGCGGCCGCCGACCTTCAGCCATTTGGTCACCTGCCCGTAGACGTTCACCCTTCCGAAATAACGCTTGTAGCCGGTGTTGTCGATGATGCCCGGATTGTCAATGTAGGAGAGGGAGACATTGTAGCCGATGGACTTGCTCTTTCCGCTTGCGGAGATTGTGTGCTTGTGCATCAGCTTGTTCTGATAGATCTCAGACCACCAGTCGGTGTTCGGATAGGCCATATAGTTGTAGTAGCCGGACTCGGCCCTACCCATAGGGTCGGCCTTGGCGGCCCTCCACTGGTCGATTGTGGCCTGCGAGTACTGAGGCGCACCACCGATGTTGACGCAGGACTCGTTGTAGAGCTCCATATAGGTAGCCATATCGGAAACCGTGCGGATGATCTTGAACGGCTGGTCAAATGACATGGTCAGGTCGTAGGAGATTTCGTGGTGGCCCTCCTTCTCGGAACCGTTCTTGGTCGTGATGAGGATGACACCGTTCGCTCCCCTGTTACCGTAGATGGCGCAGGAGGCGGCATCCTTGAGCACATTGATTGAGGCGATGTCGGAAGGGTTCACGTTTCCGAGTCCCTGCTCCATTCCGTCAACAAGCACAAGCGGACCGGATGAGTTCAAAGTACCGGTACCACGGACAAGGACGGAGAAATTCTCCTCGTAAGGATTACCTGAGCCCTGCATCACCTGCAGACCCGGCATCGCTCCCGACAGGGCCTGGGTGGCGTTGAACATCGGACGGGATTTGATGCTTTCGCTGTCAAAGCTGACAGATGAGACACTTCCGGTGAGGTTGACCTTTTTCTGGACACCGTATCCCACTACGACCACATCCTCAAGGAATGTGGTGTCATCCTTGAGAACGACATCGTAAACTGACGCCGTGCCGAGGGTGACGGTCTCCGTAGTGTAACCGATGAAGGCCACTTCCACGGCACGTGTCTTCTCCGGGACGGAAAGGCTGTAACGGCCGTTCTCATCCGTGGAAGTTCCGACGGTCGTGTTCGGGATGATGACTGACGCTCCCACAACGGGCTCGCCTGAATTGTCAGTGACAGTACCGCTGATCTGGCGGTTGCCGCTCTGGGCTGACACACCTATCGAAACCAACAGGGTCAGCAATATCACAAATATATATTTCAGTTTTTTCATATCTTGAAACTATTACTTAAAGCATGCAACGACCATATTGACGTGTTCCGCAGATTCTTCCTTCATCACATTCGATGCAAAACTGAATCTGTTGTTCGTCCAGAAGACATCCTTGCCCCTCTCGGAACCGTCCTGGAGAAGCAGGTATGACCAGTTGTAGTCCTCGACTGTCATCACATCGCTGCATCCCATTTCGGACATCACCTTGCCCAGTTCGTAAAGGGTCACTCCCCTTGTGTCGCTTGAAGCACCGTTGTGCCCGTTGTCGGCAGCCTGACCCTGGTTGTGGGTGTTCACGAATTTCTCGACGGCGAGGATTACAAGGTCGCCCTTTGCGGTGCATCCCACTCCGATTCTTCCTGTCCTGAGCTTGTCGTGGGTCAGAATCGGAACCGCTTTGCCCCAGTCAGGACTCCAGAATGTGGTGAGCTTTTCACCAAAGAAACGCCAGTCGGCATTGTAGGTGTTGTAATACCAGTCGCCTTCCTCCGAAATGAGATTGTTGCCGTCCTTGACAACCTGAAAAAGACCTCCGAACGCGCATTCAGGAGCCCATTCGAGAGGATTGGTTCCCTTTGCGTCGTCATATCTGTAAACCTTTCCGTCAGCTGTCCCGGCAGGATACATCACAGCCTTGCCTGCCTCAAGTCCCATCGCAGGTGCGTAGGCCTTGTTGCTGCCTCCGAAGCCGTCGTTGCGCAGCACGCGTGTCGTACCGGCCTTGTCAGGTCCGTATGCAAGAGGGCTGTAATATGTGAATCCGCTTGTCGCCTCACTTCCGTCAAGATGCCAGACGCTGGGACCCTGGAAACCGAGGAAGAGAGTCCAGTCACGGTTGTTCCTGATTGCCGGGGACATCTTAATCTTGTCCTGACCGACATCATTCTTCTCAAGTACCCTGATGTTGACCCTTCCTGAAGGAACGGTGAACAGGTAGCCCACATTCCCGTTGAAGCCGCAAAGGGAGTTGCTTGTGTACATCCTCATATTCCCGAACTGGATGTTCTTTGCCTGCCAGCTCTTGGTCACCTCGGTCCAGGACGAGCCGAGAGTCACGACATCTGAAGGATTGGCATAGACATAATATGTCTTCTGCTTGTCAACCGCCTTGTCGTTCACGACAATCTTCAAACCTTCTCCGTTTGAGAAATCGACATTTTGAAGGACGGACGGATCGGAAACAAGTTCAGCGTCCTCGTCCAGTTCAAGTTCGATGTCAACTCCCGTCAGGTCTGACTGGAGGAAGGCATTAGGGAACGAACCAGCGAAAGCGTCATCCTGGAGGGACAGGTCGATTGTCTCCCCGGAATAGGTCGCCTTCACCTTGGTGATATGCTGGAATATAGATGCATTCACCGAGTAGATTACGTCATCAACTCCGTCATTGACGGTGAATTTGAAACCACTCTTCAGATTCGCCTCGAATTTAGTGGTCATAGGACTTGTCATCCTTGCCCAGTCGTCATTGAGGACGACGTCAAGAACGACTTTCTCAAGAGAGGACACGAGACGGAACTTGAAATTGACAGTTCTGGTTTCAGGATCCAATGTTCCATCCACCCATCGGTTGCCGTCAAGGGCTCTCACTGACAAGACCGGATTGGAGACATAGCCAGGATCATCAGCGAGCCTGAACCGGTACTCCTTCTCGGCACAGCCAGTGCCGATGCAAAGAAGCAGCACTACTGTCAGAATTAAGGAAAGTTGTTTTGTCATTATTAATTATTTTAAGTAATGTGTAAAAAATTAGTTGCATAAGTTGACCGGTTTGACAAGGTAGTTCCACTCTAGAAGCCTTCTCGCAAATGGCGGTGATTTGCTCGAACTGCTCGTTCCTGTCTTTCACATCCTTCATGGGGAGGTCCTTATAGAAGGAGCGTTCCCTAAGACCAAGCGAATCAAGGATCTGTCGGACAAAGTAGCGGGAGATGTCATATCCTATTGCGGAAAGTTCATTCATAATTTGCGTAACACTCAAGGATATCCATACCACGTTCTCATCCTGCGGCAAGCCAGCCGTATGCGGTTCTATGATTTGCACGACAGCCTGCGTCCACTCGGGATGCTGGGGAAGTACACTCTTCCGTCCGGCACCCGTCCTGCGGATACGGCCGTCTCCAGGACCTTCTCCGGAGAGGAGTTCCTGCCTTCCGTTTTGAAGAGTATGTGTACTTGTTCCCATAATTTTACTAACTTTGCGGTAACTGAACCCTTGAGTCTTGAGGTCGGCGGCCTTTGTGGCCAGGAACCATCTTCTGTCTCTTTCGTTCAGCGTGGACATATACGCCAAATCGCTTGGCGAAAGGACTTCTGGAGGAGCTTTCGTTATCATTTTAAGAGCATTGCAATTACCCTTAAATTTACGAAAATTTCTCCAGTTTTCTTATGCTATATTATTGATAATCAATAGTTTGATTTAAATTATTGTCGCTTTTTCGGAGGCTGTTATCAGGACGGCTTTTCAACCGTTCTCAACAGTACGTCATGGCCGCATAAGAGAGCCCCCAAAATGAAGCAGGTTATTTTTTAACATTTACTTAATTAGTAATTAATATATAATAATGTAGTACTAAATTTTACCTTTATATTTCATTTTCGCTAAAATCGCAAGCATAAACGTTTTTTAGTTTTCATTTCTACATGCAAATCTACGCATAATTTTTCATTTTCAAATTATTTTCTGCAAAAAAGTACAACAAAATGAAAAATTTCAACAAATTGTATTATCTTTGCGGTGCCAGACTTCCG
>ERZ1023862.206-NODE-206-length-12913-cov-8.738451_pt1 | contig 12913 bp, 10 predicted proteins | sample MGYA00380388_ERZ1023862 | MGnify/ENA primary metagenome ERZ1023862 (study PRJEB33179, sample SAMN07449007) | human gut metagenome | biome: Human-gut; feature: Human associated habitat; material: Faeces | host: Homo sapiens | place: India: Bhopal | collected... | reverse complement strand
GGCAAGCCCATGGTGGCAGGAGATCTCTCGGCTCTGCGTTTCATTAGAGCCCAAAGTCTTTACCACCCATACCGGCAGATCCCCCGCTCGAGATGACGATGCCGGCGGGCAGCTGACTGTCATTTACCGAAAAGGAAGCCATTGAAAAGGGCTGTGAAGAAATGATTTCCATTTTTTCACAGCCTCCAGTGTTACGTTCTTGCCTCCCCCTGCAGTCATTCTGAGCGCCAGCGAAGAATCTCGGTACATGCCGTATATGAATCATTTGTCATTAAATACCAGTCGGCTGGAAAGAGCCGCTGCATGCAGATACGAAAGCAGTCAGCTTCCGGCTGCGGGCTGAGTCCGACTTGTACTTTTAGAACCATCAACAAGAACAATATTCCGATGATTGGTACACCGGAGAGGTGGGATGAAGGAAGCGCCCTTTTCCTTCCCCTTTTCCATGGATCAAAGGCTTCGAGAAATGGATGGAATAAAGCCCGGACCTTTCGGTCTCTCTATTCTTATAGTAATCTCCATGGGACAAAATCTTATCGTCTCTCTCCGTACCAGTCGATGTCGTGCCTGAGCTTATGTACCTCGTCCTTTGCTTCCTCGGCATTCCTTCTCAAATCTTCTACCATGCTCGTCACCGTTGCCAAATTCTGCCGAAGCATTTCCTTTTCCATCTGGAGCAGCCGGATCTGGCCCTTCAGTTTGATGATCTCCAGGCTGGCACGGCCTTCATGATCCTCGTCTTCATCATCATAGTCATCATCATAGTCATCATCATAATCATCATCGTTATCGTCCAGGCGTTCTGCCAGATTTTCCATATACCGGGCATCCAGCAGGATCTTTTCCATCAGGTATTCCACGTTTCCAAGGGTACTGTCCAGAGGTACATAGTTGTCGTCAATGAGGTATTCCATCATAATCTCCTTGCTGATAAAAAGGCACCTACCGGTGCGAATGGTTCAGACCCTCCGGTCCCATGGGCCGGAGGGTTCTCAGATTTAACAGGCCCTGCAGGCAATGAGCGGAAAGTCTGTTACATACCTTCCCAGCGGGCAGTGGTGAGCAAGCCCTTACTTCCCGTCCTGCCGGGGCGGCTCCGGTTTATCCACTTCCGGATGGGCTTCTGCTTCCATTTCATAGGACCACATGTGGGTAGGAATCATATTTCCATCCTTATCGCAGGTATAGCGCACGGACTTGGGCATGGTTCTGGCGGTGGAAAGGGGGCTGGTAAAGCCGCGGCCTATGACGTCGGTGGTATTCATGATGAAGAGGAAGGCCGAAGGGTCTATGTCTTCGATGAGATGGCGCACCCTGGTAATCTGGGTAAGGTCCACAATGGCGAAGACGATCTTCTTTTCTACGCCGGAGAAAGCGCCCTGGCCGTAGAGAAGAGTGGCGCCGTGATGGATGTTACGAAGGATGGCATCGGAAATTTCCAAAGGCTTGTCGGACACGATGAAGGCAGCCTTTCTCTGGGCAAAGCCGATGACAATGCGGCTGGAGAGATTGGCATTGATATACATGGAAATCAGGGTGCAGATGGCCGGTTCCAGGGTAAAAATGAAGGCGCCGGCAGTGACGATGACAAAGTTCAGGGCGAAAACCACGTAGCCGATTTCCAGATTGTAATATTTCTTCAAAATGGCTCCCACCACATCCAGTCCACCGGTATTGCTGTTGTAGCGGTAGAGAAGGCCCATGGAAAGGCCCAGCACCACGCCGCCGGAAATAGCAGCCACCAGCGGCTCTTTCACCACATTGTAGTCCGCCAGGAAGGATGTCAGGTCAATGAAAACGGAGCAGCACACGGTGCCCAGAATGGTAATGAGGGTGTAGAATTTCCCCATGAATTTCAGGGAAAGAAGAAGGATAGGAATATTTAAGAGCAGGTTCGCCATGCCGATGGGGAAGCCGGTGAGGTAGTAAAGCACCATGGCCATACCGGTGAGCCCGCCGGAAAGGAACTGGTGAGGCACCAGAAAGGCATTGACGCCTACGGAGTATAAAAAGGTACCCACCAGGGTAATCCCGATAATAAAAGCAAGCCGCTGCCAGAACGTGGGGCTGCGGAAATCCGCTCCTAATGTGGTTGACATAGTATTGTCCTTTCTCCTTTGCCTTTGAAAGCTTTGAATTATTTATTATTATATCATTCTTCAGGAAGATAAGCAGAGGGTAAACGGGGTACGGGACACGCCTGCGGCGTGAGGGTTCAGAGGGTTCAGAGGGTTCAGTCGGGAAGGTTCTTAAGATTGATGGGCCTTCGGCCCAAGGGTTCTTAAGTTTGACGGCCTTTCAGGCCGAGGGTTGTGGTATCGCCCTTACGGGCGATGAGTATAAAGTCAGCGTTACGGGATTGGCTTTCTATGTCATATGGTATGATAAGCATTCTGCGGATTGGCTCGCTGCGCTCGCCTCCCCCTATCCGGCTTCGCCGGACTTCCCCCTGTTCAGGGGGCAGAATAAATCGCTCTATGCTTTCCTGTAGAGACATGGCTCCATGGTTAAGCATCCATAGTCCCACCACGAAGTGGGGGGGGAAGGTGGTGGCGCCAGCCACCAAAGGGGGAAATGCTGGAGTAGTACATGAAGCATATGACTCCCCTGTTTTTCTCTTCATATCTCTCGTTTCCCCTTGAGGGGAAGTCCCGCGAAGCGGGAAAGGGTGTACGGGGCATAGCGCCGATATGATGCTCCATCATTATCCTGACCGCCAATCGGCGGCCCCCTGAGCGAAGCGATGCAACCTTTCTACACAACCCTTGGCACCGAGGGCCAGAGGCCCGATGGATGCCATATGCCCCTCTGCGCCGCAGGCGCAGGCCCCTTCGGGAATACCGGCAAGCACCACCCAGGTCCCGGTCCCGATCCCGACCCCGACCGCTCCAAAGGCGCCTGAACCCTCAAGCCCCAAAGGGGCTTGTCCATAAGCCGACAGCGGGCAGGAATACTTGAAAGAATCAAGTTGCCTGTTTTCTCATTTTCCTGTACAATATTGTTATAATAATTTAATGTTTTAATATTGTATTTTAAGGATTTCCTATGAACTGTTACGACAGACATTACCTGAAAATCGCACTGCCTGCCGCACTGGAGGGGCTTTTTATGATTCTCCTTGCTTCCACGGACCTCATACTGGTGGGAGCTCTGGGGAGCCTTTCGGTGGCTGCCGTGAGTATCTTTCTCCAGCCCCGTCTCATCCTTCTCTGCTTTTCCCGTTCCCTGGCTTCGGCGGTGACGCTGGTGTCCTGTAACTATGCAGGGCGGGGAGAGAAGGAGCCGTCGGCGGATCTTCTGAAGAAGTCTCTTTTCCTGGGTGCCCTGGCCCTGGGGCTGCTGCACGGGATTTTTTTCATTTTTCTGGAAGATATATTACTCCTCATGGGCGCCTCTTCCGATTACCTGCCCCTGGCCATGGAGTACAGCCCCCTGGCTCTTCTGGCGGTGTATTTCACTTCCCTTACCCTCATTCTGCAGGCGGTGCAGCTGGGGTATGGAAATACGGCTTCCATCATGAAAACCAATATCTGCGGAAATCTGCTGAACGCAGCGCTGAGTTTCCTCCTCATCCGGGGGCTGGGGCCTGTACCTGCCTATGGCGTTTTTGGTGCTGCCATAGGCACCGCTGCCGGCACTCTTTTCTCTCTTCTCTATGCCTGGTTCCTTCTGAAACGGGAAGGCTTCTTCCATGGGGGCCGCTGGATTCCCGATGCCGCCTATTTCAAAAAGGTGGGTCCCCTTTTCGGCAGTGTATTAAGCGAGCAGGGCAGCGAGCGCATGGGCATGGTGCTCTTTTCACGTATGGCCGCCGGTCTTGGTACGGTGCCCTTCGCGGTGCACAGCATCTGCATGAATATCTGCGATATTTACTATGATTTCATTATGGGCTTCGGCAAAGCAGGCATGGTGAGCGCCGGGCAGGCTGTAGGACGGGGCAGCATGGCCGACTGGCAGCAGTACCGGAAAAGAGGGCTCCGCTGGTGCCTGCTCCTTTCCACCGCAGCCTGCGTCAGCATTCTTTTCTTTGAGGACTCCCTCTTTTCTATCTATTCTTCCGATCCTGCTCTTCACGTGCTGGCGGGCCCCATCATGGTTTTCATTGCCCTGGTGAGCTACCCCGAGGCGCTAGCCCTCTGGGGCGCCGGCATCCTTCGGGGCAGCGGACAGACGGCCCAGGTGGCGGCCTATTCTTTCCTGTCCATCACCTTCCTCAGGCCTCTCATGACAGCCATCTTCATTTATGTGCTGGACATGGGCCTCATCGGCACCTGGTGCGCCCTTTTCATTGACCAGGTCATCCGCGCCTCCTGCGCCGCCTTTCTGGTGAACCGCCTTTCCGCAAAGAGGGGCTTCCTTCCCGATGCGGGATAAAAGAAATCAAAAACTGTGCAGAAATTTCTCATTTCCGCACAGTTTTTGATTGGCCTGTGATGGGTTCATTCTTTGTCAGCCGCTTTGACAAAGAACCATTTATGGGCCAGGCTGTCATAGGTGCCGTCATCCATCATGCTTTTCAGGGCCTCATTGATTTCTTCAGCTGAGGATTATCTTTGGAAAGGGCAATCGCAAAATTGTCTTCCGTAGGAATGGTGCCGGACAGGGACAGCCGGCTGCTGCCGCCATGCTCCAGTTCGTAAAGGGCCGCCTGGTCTCCTGTAATGCCCACGTCCGCTTTTCCTGCTTCCAGGGCTTTGAAAATGTCCTCATAATGGTCCATGGATATGATTTCTTTGGGATTTTGGGCTTTTGCCCTGGCTTCACTGGTAGATCCCCTTTTGGCCGCCACCACTTTGCCAGCCAGTTCTTCTTCATTCTGCACCGGTGGATTTCCTTTTTTTACAAGGAGAGAGTATCCGCTCAGCCGGTAGTAGGAGTCTGAAAAGGCCACCAGTTTCTCTCTTTCTTTCGTCACTGTGATAGCCCCTATGGCCATGTCCACCTGTTTTCCGGCCACCGCGTTCAGCAGTCTGTCAAAGGGCATATCCCTGAACTCGATGGTCGCTCCGGTTCTGCGGCCGATTTCCTTGAGCAGGTCTACCTCAAAGCCCACCAGGTTCCTGTTCTCATCCACATAGCGGAAGGGCGGATAGGCCGCTTCCGTGGCTGCCTTCCATACCCTGCCTTTTTCCATACTTTTTGCTTCTTCCCCGTTTCCGCCGCACCCCTGAATCATGACGACGGCCCCTGCCAGAATGACAGCAGCTGCCAGTTTCTTCCAGTTATTCATAGAAGCCTCCCTCTAATTTTTATATTATAACGATTTATAAATTATTTATATTAAATATATATTATACTCTCTAATTTTTCAACTTTAATTATTCAATTCTTTTTAATCGTGTGCGTATAAAAAACTTATAAAGCAGATGGCGGCCCGATGCCCCGGAGGAGGAAGGAAATCCCATGAATCCTCTCCCAGGTACGAAAAAAGGCTCTGCCCTGGAAGGCAGAGTCTTTTTCATTGGTACCGGCATCCCGCGGATGAAACCGCAGGAAATCCCCATCAATATTTATAGTTCAGTGCCAGGGTCCAGGCTTTATCATCAAATCCATCCTTCTGATTGTCCAGGTCAAAGGCATATTCACCATGGAGGGACACATTCTTCATGAGAGCCACATCGCCGAAGACGCTCCAGTAGGTAAGGGTCTTGTCTTTCGCTATGCCGTTCCAGATTTCCCCTGTATCATAGGTGGTGCCATCGAGGTTGGCATTATAGCCCACCTTGTTGTAGGCCACATTAAGATCGAAGGAGCCCGGTTTCTTCATGGAGAAATTGCTGTATCCCAGGCCTGCCTGCCAGGACTTGTCTGCCTTTTGGGCATTGGAATCCCAATATTCCCCGAAAATCTGGAAGTCCTTCACCGGAATGGAGAGGTGGGTGCTCCACATATTGTCGAAGTGGGCTGTTTCCTTTCCCTTATCTCCCGGCAGTTTCACATAGGCTGCCCGAAGTTTGGCTGCACCAAAGTCATAGCCTGCTTCTGCCAGGACGGCATCGAAGGTGGAGGAGTCGTAAAGCCATTCATTGTCTACCAGGCGGCCAAAGGAAAGAGAGACGTCGAAGGCATCCTTTCCATAGGCCAATTTTGCCCCTTTCAGTGCGGAGTCGAACATGAAGCCGTCATAAATGGTGACCGGCATACGGCCCAGAGTTACATTGGCATCGCCGAAGGTATGGTTTACATAGAGCCAGTCCATGATGGTATCCGACGAATTGTCCCCCTTGAAATCCATCTGGTTCTTGAAACGGCCCTGGACATAGGTGGAATCATTGACCTGGCCTCTGACCTTGATACGCATACGGCCTTTCCAGGAATCTCCTCTGGTTTCCTTGGAGTTATTGACATACCACATTTTGGCATCGCCGGACCAGGAAATATTTCCCACCTTCTTTTCCAGGTTGGAAACCCTGACGCCCAGGTTTGCCAGTTCATCGGCATATTCGCCGGCCAGCTTATCCAGGGTGGCCCGCTGCTCCGCATTCAGCTGGTCTTCCTTTGCCATAAGGCGGGCAATGATCTGGGCCAGTTCATAGCGGGTGATATTTCTTTCCCCTTTGAAGGTGCCGTCAGGGTATCCTTCCACCACTCCCTGGTCAGACAGGTCGGATACCGCCTGGTAAGCCCAGTCATCGGTGCTTACATCGGAAAAGGGATTGGCTGCCAGGGCGGAAACGCCGGCAGTCAGGGCTGCCGCTGCAGCCAGGACCATGATTTTCTTCATAATGTACTCTCCTTTGATATAATAGGTTTCCTGTCCGGCTTGGGGACAGTGTGTTTCTTGCCGGCAGGAAACTGTTCGCATAGAGTTTCCTGTCCGGCAGGACACTGATGGTATTCCTTACCCGCAGGAAACGGTTTGCGAATGGTTTCCTGTCCGGCGTGGCACTATGGTGTTTCCTGCCGGCAGGAAATAAGCCAGCCCCTGCTGCCTTTCAGCCGAATAGTTCATCCGGCAGGACTTTGTTTTTGCCTTCTTCAATGGTGAAGACGGAAGCCAGGAGTTTTTTGGAATAGGGATCTTTCGCTTCGGACAGGTCTTTGATTTTTTCTACGACCCTGCCATGCTGCATGACCACGATGTTGTCACAGAACATGTTGGCCAGGGCCAGGTCGTGGCAGATGAAGAAGTAGGCCACCCCTGTTTCCAGCTGCAGACGGTGAAGGAGTTCGATCACCGTCTTTTGCACCGACATGTCCAGGGCGCTGGTAGCTTCGTCGCAGATAATGATTTCCGGCTTCAGCACCAGGGCCCGGGCAACGGCGATGCGCTGCCGCTGTCCGCCGGACATGCTGTTGGGATAGCGGTCTGCGAATTCCTCGGGCAGATCCACCAGGCGGAGCATTTCCCGCGCTTTTTCATCCACCTTTTCTTTTCCGATGAGGCCGTAGTTCATCAGGGGCTCGCAGATAATATCCCGGACCCGCTGTTTGGGGTCGAAGGCTGTAGAGGGATCCTGGAAAACCATTTGGATATTCTTCCTGGCCTGCCGGAATTCCTCGCCCTTCAGGGCAGTCATGTCTTTCCCGTGAAGGAGGATGCGCCCGCTGTCCATGGTGTAGAGCCGGGTCAGAATTTTGGCCAGGGTGGATTTCCCGGAGCCTGACTCGCCTACGATTCCCAGGGTTTCTCCTTTGTGGAGGCTGATGGTCACATGATCGGAAGCTGTCAGCTTTTTCCCGCCGCCCAGGTCAAAGTTTTTGACAATATCTTCCATGCGGAGGATTTCTTCTCCATATCCCTTCATGCCGTTTCACCTCCCAGCACCGGTACAGCAGCCAGAAGCATTTTCGTATAGTCCTCTCTGGGATGATAAATAACGTCTTCTGCTTTCCCGTATTCCACTACCCGGCCCTGTCTCATCACCATGATGCGGTCTGCCATATAGGCTGCCACCCCCATGTTATGGGTGACGATGATAATGGCGGTGTTCATCTTTTTCCTTACTTCCATCATTTCCTTCACAATGGCTGCCTGGGTGGTTACATCCAGGGCGCTGGTGGGTTCGTCGGCCAGGAGAAGTTTCGGATGGAAGGCCATGGCCATGGCAATGCCCACGCGCTGGCGCATGCCGCCGGAGAGTTCGAAGGTGTAGCTTTTCAGAATCTGCTCCGGGTCCGGCAGCCGCACCATGGAGAGCATGTCCACCATGCGCTGGTGGGCTTCTTTTTCGTCAGTCATGCCGTGAAGGGCCAGGTACTCCCGGAACTGGACGCCAATGGGCCGGATGGGATTCATCATGGCCCCGCTGTCCTGGAATATCATGGAAACGTCCTTCCCATCCAGACTGCGGTGCTTTTCGGCAGACTGCTTCCGGGTGTCTTCTCCTTCAAAAATCATGGTGCCCTCCGCTATGTGCCCGCCTCCAGGCAGCACATGCTGGATGGCACGGATCACCGTGGTCTTTCCTGACCCCGATTCCCCTACAATGGCAAGGATTTCTCCCTGGTCTAACGTAAAGGAAACGTGGCGTACTACAGGCTCTGCCTTACCATAGGCAATGCCCAGATCATTGATTTCTAACAGCATATTGGCTCCTGTGAATGATGAATACTATGGATGCGCCTGTGGGCGCGAGGGTTCAGAAGGTTCAGAGAGTTCATAGGGGAAAGGTTCTTAGGATTGACCGGCCCTATGGGCCGAGGGTTGTGGTGGCGGCTTTGCCGCAAGTTTTATAGTACCGGCTTCTACCGCTTCGCGGCCCCTTCCCGCACAGGCGGTAAGCGGACAGCGGACAGCAGCCCTTATTCTGCCGGAACGATGTTCTTTGTTACCCAGTAGTAGTCGCAGGGTTTAATGTCCGCGTTCTTTACTTTTTTACTGGAAATCATATTGGTCTGAGGATAGCCGAAGACCAGGGTAGCCGCATCGTCCTGAATGATTTTTTCCATCTGTTCGATGATTTCCTTTCTCTTCGCCGGGTCGAATTCCTGGCTCAGCTGGTCAGAGAGAGCATCATAGGCAGGATTGCTGTAGCCCGAGCCGTTCTGTGGGTTGCTGCCGTTTACATTGGTCTTCCAGTACATGTTGATGAAGACTTCCGGATCCCCTGCCTGCTCAGCCAGTACGTTGGAAATGAGCATGTCGTATTCGCCGCGGGTGCCAATGCCGTCAAGGACGTTGTAGTCCACGTTCTTCAGGTTCACCTTGATGCCTACTTTCTTGGCATCCGACTGGGTGGCTTCTGCGAAGAGAGGCAGCTCTGCGCGTCCGCTGTAGTAAACGAAATCCAGTTCCAGGTTCTTGCCGTCTTTATCCACATAGCCGTCGCCGTCGGTATCCTTCCATCCAGCGTCTGCCAGCAGTTTCTTCGCATTTTCCACATTGTAGTTATCCGGGTATTCCGCCTTCAGTTTGTCGAAGCCGAAGTCCACAGACGGCGGAAGGAGAGGACCGCCGGGAGTGAAGGTGTCTTTCAGGAGCACCTTGCAGTAGGTATCCCGGTCCAGGGACTGGATGAGCGCCTTTCTTACATTCTTGTCAGCCAGGGGCTTGCCATTGGAAACGTTCAGGCGGGCCAGCACGTCGCGAATGGAGGAAATGGTGCTCACGGTGAATTTATTCTTATCCTGGAAAAGCTGCATATCGCCGGGGGCAATGTTGACAGCCACATCGATTTCGCCCTTCTGGAGAGCCATGGCCCGGGTATTGGGATCGTCAATGGTATTGATCTGGGCGTGAGCGAAGGGCACCTTGTCATAGTAATGGGGGTTGGCATCCAGTTCTGTCTTGGCCTTGGAGAAGGATTTCACCATGTAGGGGCCTGTGGAAACGGGGCCCTGCTTTGCAAAGTCAACCTTGCCGTCAGAATCTGTGTCTACAAGTTTGAACAGCGGCTAAGCCAGCATGCCCGGAAGAGTCGCCACCGGTTTTTTCGTATAAATGGGCACGTTCTGGCCGTCAGCGGTGATGTGGTCCAGTTCAAACATGGCTTTCGCCCGGGGCGCCTTGGCAAAGGTACGTTCAATGGATTTCTTCACTGCTTCGCCGGTGACCGGTGTGCCGTTGGAGAACTTGATGTCCTTGATTTTGAAGGTCCAGGACATTTTGTCATCGGACACTTTCCAGCTTTCTGCAATCCAGGGTTCTGCATTCATTTTGTCATCAAAATGGACAAGGCATTCGCCGATGCCGTAGCGCATGACCTGCCAGCCGAAGTAGTTGTCTGTCGGTTCCAGGCTGTCTGCAAAGTTCGTTACCCCCACGGTGAGAGTATCTTTGGCTGTTTTGGAATTGGATCCTGATCCGCCGCACCCCGTAATGGCAAAGGCCATCAAAGCAGCTGCAGCCAAAAGAGCACCTTTGTTGTATATTGATTTCAACTGTTGAACGCTTCCTTTCTATATGGAAATAAACGGCATATGGGTGAAAAAAACGTTGGGTAGAGCCGTTTCGCGGCCTGCCGGCTCACCATACCGCCGGCCCGCTATTGATCTCTTGGATCCAGTACATCCCGGAGCGCATCGCCCCAGAGGTTGAAGATGACCACGGAAATGAAGATGGCCAGGCCCGGGAAAACCATGAGCCAGGGGGCTGTCTGCAGCTGCTGACGGCCCTCGTTAAGCATGAGGCCCCATTCCGGTGCCGGCGGCTGGCTGCCAAAGCCCAAGAAGGACAGGCCTGCCAGTTCCATCATCATGGCACCGATGTCGGATACCGCTGTAATCACCAGGATAGGCACTACGTTGGGCATGATATGGGTCCAGAGGATATGGGAACTGGTACCGCCGCTGACAATGGCGGCATCCACGAAATCCCGTTTCCTGATTTTCAAAACCATGGACCGGGACAGACGGGCATACTTGGTCCAGGTCACGGCTGTCAGGGCAATCATGGCATTCACCAGACTGCCGCCCATGATACCGGCAATGGCAATGGCCAGGATAACGCCGGGGAAAGAAATCATCATATCCGCCACACGCATGATGACGGTGTCAATGAGTCCGCCAAAGTAGCCGGCCACAAGGCCCAGAAAGGTGCCTACGCAGAAGATGATGGCCACCAGGGCCAGCACGCTGGACAGGGAGTAGGCTCCGCCGTATAGAATGCGGGACAGCACATCTCTTCCCAGCTTGTCCGTGCCGAAAAGATGGGCCATGGAGGGCGCCTGGTTGGCGTCCTTCATCACCGCTTCCAGGGGGTTATAGGGAGCAATCACCGGCGCCAGCACCACCAGGGCGATAAGCAGGATAACCAGCAGGCTGGTGAACCGGAAGGTTCGATGTTCTTTGAATCCTTTCCAAAGATTCCCCATATTACCGGCCTCCTTTCCGAAGTCTCGGATCCAGATGGCGATAGGACAGATCCACCACCAGATTAATCACCATGTACATGAAAGCAATCCAGAGCACAATGGCCTGCACCGTTTGGAAATCGCGGTAGGTAATGGCTTCTACCACCATATATCCCAGGCCCGGCCAGGAAAATACGATTTCCACCACCGCTGCGCCGCCCAGAAGGGAGCCGAAAGCCAGCCCCAGCAGGGTCACCAGAGGAAGCAGGGCATTGGGAAGCACTTCCTTCCAGAGGATATGGGATTCCGAAAATCCCCGGGCCCTGGCGCCCATGACGTAGTCCTGGTTCAGCTCCTCCAGCACCGCCGCCCGCACCTGCCGGGTATACTTGGACGTCATCACCACGCCCAGCGTCACCATGGGGAGGATCAGGTTTTCTAAAGAAATGCTGCCGCCCACAATGGGAAGCATTCCCAGCTTCAGGGCAAAAATCCAGAGAAGCATAAGGCCCATCCAGAAATTGGGCACCGAAACGCCCAGGAAGGAAAAGCCCCGGACCAGGTAATCAAACCAGCTGTTTTTCTTGACCGCCGTATAAATTCCCAGAGGAATGGAAAAAACAAGCATAAACACAGTAGATGCCAGCGCCAGGATCAGGGTGGCCGGCAGGCCTCCCATGAGGGCCTCCAGTACCGGCTTCTTCATCATGAAGGAATAGCCGAAATTACCATGAAGCACCCTTCCCAGCCAATCCAGATACTGGAAAAGGAAAGGCTTATCCAATCCCAGCTCATGACGAAGAGCATCGATTTCTATCTGGCTCACCACAATATCTTCATTGCCTGCAATCATCTGACGCACCGGATCCCCCGGCGCCAGCATGACCAGACAGAACGTGATAAAGCTGATGCCCAGAAGAACCAGCACCATTTCTCCCAGCCTCAGGGCCAACTGTTTCTTTCCCAAATCCCACCATCTCCTGTTTTAGTCAACTCACATTTCAAAAAAGCACGAAAAAAGCAAGGCCGGAAACAGGGACCTTGTAGAAACATAAACAATAAACAAATGCTAACTTTACCCCATAGCAGATAAAGAGCTGTTTCCTCATCACTCTTTAAATTTCCCAACAATACCGGCTGCGTCCTTCTTGGCGTGACGTCTCGCCCTCGCTATCATTGGTTTTTATGAAAACAGTATATCATTATATTTTGAAATTCGCAATAATTTATTTAACAATTATTTATGAAATGCTAATATTCAATCATGGTATGATTTTATTTCATGGTTTAGATTCCCTGTTTTTTCCATAAAAAATCCCCCTGAAGGACACTCCTGCGGTGTGAGGGTTCAGGGGACACGCCTGCGAACGGTCAGCCGACAATAGGAAGGCCCTTTTATGGGCAGGCTAAGGGCCAACTTCGGCTGACTTGCGCATTCTATGCAGAATGCGCACATGAGGGTTGACGGGGCTTCGCCCCGAGGGTTCTAAAGGTTCTTAAGTTTGACGGCCCTTTGGGCCGAGGGTTGTGGTATCGCCCTTCGGTGCACAGCGAACACATTTTGAAGGAGCGCTAGCGACGCGCAAAATGTAGTGAATCGTTTCCCCTTTAGGGGGCGATGAACATAAAGTCAGCGTTATGAGGGAGGGTTCTTAAGATGGACCGGCCCTATGGGCCGG
>ERZ1023862.203-NODE-203-length-12972-cov-6.585585_pt1 | contig 12972 bp, 13 predicted proteins | sample MGYA00380388_ERZ1023862 | MGnify/ENA primary metagenome ERZ1023862 (study PRJEB33179, sample SAMN07449007) | human gut metagenome | biome: Human-gut; feature: Human associated habitat; material: Faeces | host: Homo sapiens | place: India: Bhopal | collected... | reverse complement strand
CTATGATAATGCGGCCGTTCCGAAAGATGCAGCTTCGCAGGATCAGTTCTTCCGCGCCATGACGCCGGATACGGGCGCCTTTGACCAGAAAGTCGTCGTCGATGCCATGACCGCTGTTTTCGAAAAAGCCGGTGACGGTGTCCTGGTTACGCATTCTGCCGGCGGCGGTGCGGGCTGGGCGACGGCTATGGCTTCGAATCATGTCAAAGGCGTCATCGCGCTGGAACCGGGGACCTTCCCCTTCCCGGAAGGAGAAGTACCGCCTGTCGAAAAGACGACGAGTCCTTTCCCGGCCAAAGGGACAGCTGTTTCCATGGATGATTTCATGAAGCTTACAAAGATTCCTATCGTCGTTTACTTTGGAGACAATATCCCGAAAGGGGATACCCCCGTCGCTAACTGGGGTGAAGATAACTGGCGCGTTCGCTGGAATCTGGCCAAGAAGTGGGAAGCCGTCATGAATAAGTATGGCGGTCATGTTCAGGTTATCAGCCTGCCCGATATTGGCATCAAAGGCAATACCCATTTCATGATGGCCGACCTGAATAACCGGGACGTTGCCAATGCCATGGAACAGTGGATGAAAGAAAACGGATTAGCAAAATAAGGAGCATTGTATATTATGTGGAAAAAATGGCAGCAGCTGTTTTGGCAGCCAGCATCTTGACCGGCACCGCTTGGGCAGCCGATACGGCTTCTGTCCCGGCGCGGACAGCAGCACAGAAACCTATCGTCCTGGAAACGCAGGGCAGCTTTGCCATCGGCGGGACGGCGGTCAAACATGACGGTACCTATTCGGATCAGCATTTTTTGGAACCCCAGGGACAGAAAGCCTACGGGGACCATGCCTATGTCTTTTATCAGATCCCGGCGCAGGCGAAGAAATATCCGATTGTCTTCCAGCACGGCGGGGCCCAGTCAAAACGTACCTGGGAAACGACGCCGGACGGCCGTGAAGGATTCCAGAACATCTTCCTGCGCAAGGGCTACAGTGTCTATCTCCTGGATCAGCCGCGCATCGGCGAAGCCGGCTTGGCGACGGTGCCTGATAACGGCGCCAATCCTTATGCCAGCAATCCCATGTATGCCGATAAGGCGCTCTACCAGCTCTGCCGTGTAGGCACCTTCGACGGCGACCGGCCCGTACCGTTCAAAAATACGGCCTTCCCGAAGGATGCGGCCAGCTATGATCAGTTCCAGAGGACTTGGACGCCTTATGAAGGCCAGCTCGACGATGATGTCAGTGCCGATGCCTTGGCCAAGCTCTTCGATAAAATCGGCCCGGCTGTTTTAGTTACTCATTCCATGGGCGGCACCGTAGGCTGGAGAACGCCGTTCCGTACGGATAACGTTAAGGCCATCGTCGCCTTTGAGCCGGGCGGCTCGCCGTTCCTCTTCCCGGAAGGGGAAGTACCGCAGGCAGAAATTCCTGTCTACGCACCGGTCGCAGCGCAGGCCAAAGCCGTACCGCTCAAGGATTTCATGAAACTGACGAAGATTCCTATCATTCTTTATTATGGCGATAACATTGCCGATAAGCCATCCAAACAGGTTGGCCCGGATAAATGGCGTAGTGAATTCGACATGGCAAAGAAATTCGTCGCTGCCGTCAACCGTCACGGCGGCCATGCCGAAATCGTCCATCTGCCCGATATCGGCATCAAAGGAAATACGCATTTTCTCATGTCCGATCTCAATAACCAGCAGATTGCCGACCTCATGGCTAACTGGCTCCATAAACAGGGGTTGGATGTATGATGAAATATAAACATTTCGTACATTGGGCTGCGGCGGCGCTGCTCTTTTCACCGCTCTTTTTCATCGGAACGGATACGGCAGCGGCAGCAGTACCCCAGTCGACGGCCGTTGTCGAGAAAGAGATACACGGCCGTCAGGAAAAAGGGTTCCAGGCCGGACCGGGCATTGCCGTTGTCCAAACCACGGGCGGCAAGGTCCAGGGCTATGTCCGGCAGGGAATCTATACCTATCACGGCATTCCTTATGCAGAGGCAAAGGAACGCTTTAAACCGGCCCAACCCGTGCAGCCCTGGCAGGGAACGAGGCTGGCCATGGACTACGGTCCTATTTCGACACAGCCCACTAGTTCGTTCCCGAATTCGACCTGGGAAGAACCGGCCCGCAGCTTTGCCATGGGCAACAACTGCCAGAATCTTAATATCTGGACGCCGGGCATCAACGACGGCAAGAAGCGTCCTGTCATGGTCTGGCTCCACGGCGGCGGCTTCCAGGCCGGCTCGTCCGCTGAATCGCCAGCCTATGACGGTGCCAATCTGAGCCGCCGCGGCGACGTAGTCGTCGTCTCCCTGAACCATCGTCTCAACGTCCTCGGTCACCTCGATTTGTCGGCTTACGGCAAAGACTATCAGTATTCCGGCAATGTCGGCATTCTTGACCTCGTCAACGGCCTGAAATGGATTCGCAGCAACATCGCAGCTTTCGGCGGTGATCCGCAGAACGTGACGATTTTCGGTGAATCCGGCGGCGGCGCCAAAGTACTGGCCCTGATGACGGCACCTGAGGCGAAGGGACTCTTCCAGAAGGGCATCGTCGAAAGCGGTGCCGTCGAAAGCATGGGACCCTATTTTATGGATAAGAAGGCCAGCGCTGAAATTGCAGCACTGACCTTGAAGAACCTGGGCCTGACAAAAGACCAGGTCGAACAGCTGCAGACCGTTCCTTATGATACCTTGACGGCGGCTTCGGATAAGGCCTTGAAAGAGGTCGGCGCTGAATATAAGGTGCCCCAAGCCTTGGGAAGCGGCTACGGCTTGAGCTGGGAACCCGTCATCGACGGCGATTTCCTGCCGACGAATCCGGTCACGAAAGACTCCTTTGCTGCTGCCGGCAAAGACGTGCCCCTGCTCATCGGTACGAACCGCACGGAATGGACGGGCTTCCCGCTGATTGTGAATATGGCCCAAAGCCAGAGTGACAACATCAATACCTGGAGCGATGCCGAAATCGACAAGCGCCTGTATGAAGCCTACGGGGACAAGACGGATGCCGTCGTCCGGGCCTTCCTCAAAGCCTATCCCAACAAGACCAAAGCCGACGCGCTCTACATCGATACGCTGATTCGCCTGCCTATCCTGAAAATCATGGAACACAAAGTGGCTCAGGGCGGTGCCCCGGTCTATGCCTATCTTTTCTCCTGGGATTCGCCGGTCATGAACGGCATCTACATGTCTTACCACACGGCGGAAATCCCCTTTGTCTTCCATAATATCGATAAAATGGAAGCCCGCATCGGTGATGGACGGGATGCCCGGACCCTGTCCGACCGCATGAGCGATGCCTGGATTCACTTTGCCCGCTACGGCACGCCGGGTACACCCGATTTGCCGCGCTGGGAACCCTATACACATCAGAGTGGCGCGACGATGATCTTCGACACGACCATCCGCGAAGGCCATCATCATGACCGGGAACTGTTGCAGCTCCTGGCACCGGATTATAAATTATTTGAATAACGCAAAAAGCTGTCCTTTTATACGGATTTCCGTACTTTTAGGGCAGCTTTTTCTATTTACGACGTGTGTTAATCTTTGGAAGCGTTGTTACTGGTTTCGTCGTCATCATTGTATTCCGGAAGGAGGTCGCTGATATAAGGCTGTTTACCAGAGAGGACATCATTATAAAAATTTTGTTTCCAACCGATGTAATCGATGGATTCCTGGATATCTTTCTTCTTTTCTTTCAGGATGGCCAATTTCTTTTCCAGCATTACCTTGCGTACCGGCATCGATCCCGGGCCCTGGAGACAATAGGCCAGGTACTGCTTCATTTCCTCGATGGTCATGCCGCATTTCTTCAGGCACGTCAGGCTCTTGATCCAAGCGACGTCGTGGTCGTCGAAGACGCGGCGGTTGTTGGCCGAACGTTTGACATTGGGGACCAGACCGATGTTGCAGTAATACTTTAAATTTTCGTAGGCCATGCCCGTCAGTTCACACGTCTCTTTCATCGTGTGGAGTTTCTTCGTTTTGGCGGAAGCCATAAAGTCACCTTATTTCTTTTATGTATTATTTTTATTGTGCAACACTTCCTTTGAAAATGCAAGAAAATTTCTTTTATTTTTCCCTTGACCGGTAGCAGCTACCGGCTATTATACTTATTTTATATTCAAGGAAGATAGTTTTAAAGAAAGAAGGAACCCAATCATGAACAAAATTCTTTTTATTAACGGCAGCTCCAATAAAAATGGCAACACGGCCCGTCTGGCCCATCTTTTCCTGAAAGGTCACGACTACGATACGCTGAACTTAGTGGACCTCAAGATTTATTCGTACGGCCAGCATTTCGCAGACGACCAGTATCAGGAAGTCATCCGGGCCATCAGCAGCCATGAAGTCATCGTCGTCGGTTCGCCCATGTACTGGCACAGCATGAGCGGCGCTGTCCGCAATGTGCTGGATCGGGCTTACGGCATCGTCATGAACGGCCAGTTTACCGGACGGAAGCTATTCTTCCTCTTCCAGGGAGCGGCACCGACGGATGAACAGCTGGATGCCGGGGAATATACGATGAGCCGTTTTGCTTCCATGTACGGTCTGGATTATCAGGGCATGGCTTCGAATTCCCGGGAAGCCGTCCGCTTAGCTGAAAAGTTGTAATTTGCGCCGTATGGCGCAGTCAGGAGGAAAAATACGATGAAAATCTGGTGGGGCGACCTGCTCATGCCGGTCTATACCTTCCTGAAAGGTCATGATTTAGCAGGCAAGAAAGTCATTCTTTTCTCTACGCACGGCGGCAGCGGCCTGGCCGGGACCGTAGAAACAATTACTCAATTGGAAAACGGCGCCGATGTCGTGCAGAATACCTATACCATTTCCCGCGATGACGTAACCGAAGCGGCGCCGAGCCTTTCGAATTGGCTGAAACAGTTGGGCTATTAGAAGCAATGCTTGGGAGAAAGGAGACAAAGAGAAGCGATGAAGAAAATAAGGAAATTATTGGCTGCGGTCCTGACCGCAGTGAGCCTGGCAGCGACGGCCGCTGCTGCTGATACGGCAGCGGTGATGCAGCACGTACCGTTTCCTTTGGGCCGGGATGTGTCGGCCCGTTTTACCGGTACGGTACACCGCAACGATTTAGTCGATCAGGATACGATGCACGTACCGCAGGCCAACGTCATCACCTTTGAACCCGGCAGCCGCAGCGGCTGGCACAGCCACGGCGCCATGACGATTATCGGTCTTTCAGGTACGGGGATTTATCAGGAATGGGGCAAGCCGGCCGTTCTCATCCGTCAGGGCGATGTCGTCCAGATTCCGGCCGGCGTCAGTCACTGGCACGGCGCCATGAAAGGCTCCCACTTCCAGCAGATCGTCATTTACGATAAACATTGGCAGGCTCCAGCTGATTTCAAGCCGGCCCACAGCGGTCCCGTGACGGATGAAGAATACGATAACCTTGTCTTTATGGAGGCAGAAGACCGCCAGAGTGAACCCCATGATTCGTATCTCTTCAATTATCCGCAAACGCCGTTTTCGTCGGCCAACTTCAATGGACCCGTCTACCTTAGCCAGATTGTCCACAGCGGCAACGCTGCCGGGACACCGGCCTGGACGTATGTCGTCTTCCCGCAAGGGACGTACAATCGTTGGCATAGTCATAAGACAGGACAAATTCTAATTGCCACCGACGGCATCGGTTATACGCAGACCTTAGGCGGTGCCGCCCAGGTCATGCATCCCGGCGATGTCGTCTATTGCCCGCCCGGCGTCATTCACTGGCACGGCGCGGCTCCGGGCAGCCATTTTGCCCATATTGCCATCAGCCCCGAAGACAATCACGATGTGACCTGGTATTTCCTCCCGAAGCTGGAATATGAAAAACTAGGCTTTTAATATTTGCCGTACGTATTCCTAAAACTAAATTATAGGCATATCATATTTCACAGGAACCTTGGTAAGATAAGAGTGTAAAGAAAACAAGGTCTCAGGAGGTGTATGCCATGGATGAAAAAGTACGGCAGAACCTGGTCGATGCGGGCTGCTCGGAAGGCTTCAATGACGACTATGCAGCAGCGGGCAGCGGCAGTGAACAGCTTTGCCGCCTGCGGCAGCATCGGAAAGAACTGCTCCGACGCATACATGACGGCCAGCGTCAGCTCGATTGTCTTGATTATTTGATTTATCAGGTGAAAAGAGGAAATCATGAATTTAGAAGAAATCAAAAAGAATGGTCCCTTTGCCATCGGCGGGGAAAATGTCGATTACGCCCAGTATTTTGACGGTACGAGCTATCTCAATATGATCTCACTGAAGCAGGTCGTCGTCGGCAATGTGACTTTTGAAGCGGGCTGCCGCAATCACTGGCACATCCACCACGCGAAGTCGGGCGGCGGGCAGATGCTCCTCGTCACCGCTGGCCGTGGCTGGTACCAGGAATGGGGCAAGCCCGCGCGCGAGCTCAGGCCCGGCGATGTCGTCCACATCCCGCCGGAGGTCAAGCATTGGCACGGTGCCGCGAGGGACAGCGCTTTCCAGCATCTGGCCATCGAAGTGCCCGGCGAAAACACGAGCAACGAATGGTGCGAAGCCGTCAGCGACGACGATTACAATGCACTGCCGTAGGATGTTTGAAGTTTGAGGTTTGATGTTTGACGTAGAAAGTTTTTAGTTTGTAGTTTTTAGTGAAAGAGGAGATTGTATCATGTTTAAGAAAATCTTGATGTTGGCTTTGGGGGCCTGCATGATTTTCGGCCTGGCTGCCTGCGGCAGTTCGAACAGCGCCGATGCTCCTTCCGGGGCTTCCGGTAAGAGTGAAGCGTCCGCCCAGGCTCCGGCCAAGGGCAACGGCAAGAAACTGGTCGTCTATTATTCGGCCGGCGGCCATACGAAGAACGTCGCCAATTATATCGCTAAAGCGACGAACGGCGATGTCCTGGAATTGAAACCGGCGAACGATTATACCGATGCCGACTTGGATTACAACAATAAAGACAGCCGCATCTATAAAGAACACGACGATGCCAGCCTGCGCGACATTCCTTTGGTTAAGGATAAAGTCGACAACTGGGACAGCTACGACACGGTCTTCATCGGCTATCCGATTTGGTGGGGAGTTGCTGCCTGGCCGGTCGATAATTTCGTGAAACACAACGATTTCACGGGCAAGAGAGTCATCCCCTTCTGCACGTCGGTAAGCTCCGGACTCGGCGACAGCGGCAAACAGCTGCAGCAGATGGCCGGTACGGGCAACTGGTTCGAAGGCAAACGCTTCCCGTCCGGTTCTTCTGAAAGCGACGTCACCAACTGGGTCAAGAACCTGAACCTCTAATGTGATTTTCTGCAAAGAAAAGTATTTTTTGTATACTTTTCAGCCGCAAAGCATCACAAAACGCCCATCTGCAGCACGCAGGTGGGCGTTTCTTGCTTTATTTCAGGCGGCCTTACAGGAGTTTATCGAAGTCCTGGTTCAGTTTCTGCTCTGCAGAGGCCAGTTTCTTTTCAGTCTCTTCTGTCCAGGCTCTGTTGTCGGACAGTTCCTCTTTGGCCATCTGGATCATTTTGTCCAGTTCTGCCGGCTGGGGGCCGCCTTTGACTTTTCTGTTTCTTACAATAGAGGCAGGGTCTTTGGCATGGTCCCATTCTTCTTCTGTCATGGGGAAGCTGCGTGGGAGATTGGGGTCACTTACGGAGACTTTGGCATAAATGGCCTTGGCGTCTTCATAGGTGAAGTCCCGGGGAGTGATATCATGGGCCCGGGCGTAGGTAACGATTTCACTGGCGAAGTGATGGCCCCTGCGGATGGGGATGCCGTGGTTTTTCATGAGCTGATCGGCAATTTCCTGGGAACAGGTCCAGTCCAGGTTCAGCTCTTCTAGGGAACGGGCAGGGTCGATGACAAGGTTGTTCAGAATTTTATCCATGGAGGTGAGGACTTTGGAGGCCTGGGGCATGATGTCCCTGGCGCCGCTCAGGCGGCCGTCAGCCATGCCGGCGGGGATGTTATGGGAGCGGAACATGGCTTCCACAGACATGCCGAGAAGGGTGGAGGCGTCGGTGCGGCAGCTGTTCAGAAGGCCCGGATTCCGTTTCTGGGGCATGGCAGAGGATACGTAGGTATTTCCGCCGCCTTCCTTCAATATGATCCAGGGGCGGGGCTGGGCGTACTGCTGCATGATTTCTTCAATGAAGCTGGGGGTGTGGATGGCGATGCAGTTGGTGATGCCGCCGGTTTCGATGGGCGCTTCCTGGGGGAAAATCTGGCCGGCATCGTAGGTGTTGTAGGCGAGACCGTCAAATCCAAGGTATTCTGCCATGCGGTCTCTGTCCAGTGGCCAGCCGGTACCGTTCAGCACGGTGCTTCCCATGGGAGAGCGGTTGAGGCGTTTGTAATATTCCCGCACCCGCTGCATGTCACGGCCATAGGCGTTGGCATAGGCGATGAAATAGTGGGCCAGGCTGTTGGGCTGGGCGGCTACGCCATTGGTGTAGTTGGGGATGAGGGTATCCTTATTTTCTTCTGCCAGACGGATGAAGTCTTCCTGCACCTGATTCAGCTTTTTCGCCATGGTGAGGAGGTGTTCCCGCTGTTCCATAATGCCTACGGTGGTGAGCATGTCCTGGGAAGAGCGGCCGGCGTGGATTTTTGTCACATCCGGTCCGGCGGCTTTGATGAGGTAAGGTTCAAAGGCAACCACGTTTCAGGGGCGGGGCGCATTGGGGAGATTCCCTTCTTTCAGCACCTTATCGATGCCCCGGGCAAAGGAATGTCCCTCTTCCGGAGTCAGGAGTCCTTCGTCCGTATTGATGACGTCGGAGGCTTTATTGATCTGGCCGAGCCAGAAAAAGTTGTCCCGTGGTGTTTCTTTCGCAAAGGCCGGCAGGGATCCGGCAGAAATCATGGCACAGAGGGCAAGAGTAAGGATAGATTTTCTCATGGTAGTTCTCCTTTTGGAAATAGGGGCCTTCGGCCCCGGGCAGCGGCCTGTGGCCGGGGCTCTGTCCTGCGGATAGGGCGGTGACTGCGTCAGGGCAAAGGCTATCGCCTGGGCTTAAGGAAGTATATATATTTCGCGGCGCTTCAAAATTTGTGCGCCGCTCCTTCCCTGGCCGAAGGCCATAGCCTTGCCGTCAGGCAGAGCCATGCCATGCATAGCCCCGGCCGCAGGCCGCTGCCTGATATACTTTTATCCACAAACGCGTAGATGGGCAGGCACTTGTACCAGCCTTAAGAGTCCGACCTGGCGAAGGAGTTCTTCATTTCCAGACTGGCGGTATAGAGGACCTGGTCCAGGCACTTGTTTGTTTCTTCTTTTGCCATGGCCGCCATCTTCTCGTTGCAGGACTCCAGGAAGCTGTGAATGTCGCCTTCTACTGGTGCTTTATCGGAGGCGGCAAGAAGGGCGCAGGCCCTGTTCGAGGTGGCTGCGATATACCGTTCGATGGAAGAAGAGGTGGAGCCGAAGTGGGAGTCCGCCAGGGCGGAAATGAAGCGGATAGCCCAGTAGAACTGCTGGCTGTCCGGAATTTTTCCTGTTTCCGAAATGTAGGATGGCGTCTTAGTAACGTTGGCGTAGAAGGGGATGAAGGAATTAAATACGTTGCAGCTCACCGCAAGCCATTCCACTGCCATCCTTTCCGGCGGCATATAGGGGCGGAGCTGGGTGAGTGCGAGGAAGTTATTCCGGTTGATGCCGATGGGGCGGTACCGGTTTCGGCTGTGCTCATCGCCCTTTCCTCCATAGCAGTCGTAGGGGGTGCCCTGGTAATGACTGCTCAAGACATATTTCACGTCGTCCACAGCGATTTTCTTCTCCGGCACATAGCTCCAGGGAAGGTCGTCCGATTCCGGCGTCATGGAAGAGAGGGGGCCGCCCGGAAGAAAGGCGTGGGGATTGAAATAGGACAGCATGTACCAGGCTCTCGGCGTATTGTAGGTGTGGTCCGAATCGCTGCGGCTGCCAAAGGCACTGCGGCTGTCAAAGGGACCTTCCTTTGTCATGGAGAGATCCAGGTGGTTCTCCGAAATGAAATCGGCCAGGTCAGAGGAGCACATGTAGTTTTTCCTTTCTCCCAGGGCATCGGCAAGGTCCAGGGTATCGATGCCGAGCTGGTTCGGCATGACCACATAGGCGTCATCGGGTACCCGTTTCGCCATCCAGTGGTGGCCGCCGATGGATTCGAACCACCAGATTTCCTCTTTATCCTGGAAGCCGATACCGTTCAGCTCGCAGGTACCATAGGTTTCCAGGAGCTTTCCGAGCCGCTTTACCCCTTCCCGGGCGCTTCGGATATAGGGAAGCACCAGGAGAAGCATATCTTCCTCCCCGATGCCATCCTTCACGAGGGGGTCCGCCCCCAGCACCCGGTCATTGGAGGTGATGGTCTCGGTCTCCGACATGGCCACATTGGCTTCATTGATGCCTGCCTCTCCCCAGAATCCTTCCTCCGGGAGCGCATTGGGCATGGCCGTATACCGGAGAGGTTCCTCCGGCAGGTCCATATGGAACTTCGTCAGCACCGACTGATACTTCCGGGGCTGGTCCTTCGGATTCACCACAATCCACTTTTTCGGCGTAAAACTGCCGGAAGGGGAATCCTCATTCCGGGCCATCATGGTGGACCCGTCATAGGTTGCGTTCTTTCCAACAAGTATAGTTGTACAGGGCATAGTAGTTCCTCCTTATTATTTTTTTCCTTATTATACTGCATTATACTGCAGGAAAAGGAAAATTAGGTGAACATGGGCATGTGGAATGGATGGGCTTTGTTTGGAGCGAGATAAGTTTGAAACCATCTTCATTACTAAGTGACAGGTTTTGGGGGCAACTTTAACAAGCCCCCTGGAAAAATCAATTTTTTCGGAGTTGCTCTGCCTAAAGCTAGTGTATAATAGCTTTAGGTTCTCTATGAACCAGACGTGGTTAACGGGTTGCAGTTGTCAATCAACGACAGTTATCCCCTGCGAAGCAAGGTATTCGGCAAGTTGAGCACGAGTCATTACCTTTTTAGCCTTTTTTGGCTTCTTTGCAGTCATGTATCCATCAGCTTTGTAAGGTTCGTCCTTATGTAAGATGTGCCAGATGGCGGTCAGGAACATCTTGCAGATTGCAATGATGGCTTTCATGTAACCACGTCTATTTTTTATCCTGTTGAACCGAAGTGTAATTTCCGGGTGAATTTTGGACCGTACAACTGCTCTGGCAATATTAACCAGTAACGGCTTGATGTATGTCCCTGCTTTGGATATTTTCCGCCCTTTTACTTTACGGGCACTTGAGTCATGGCTTGGACATACACCGGCCCATGAGCAAAGGTGTTTTGCTGAAGGAAATACACTCATGTCCGGTCCGATTTCCGCCAGTACACGTTCAGCAGTGAAAGGATCTTTATCAAACCCCGGAACAGTTCTGATCAGTTCCAATTGATGGGCATAGGGCTTCATTTTCTCAGAAATGTCTTGCTTAAGGGTTGTTTCATTTCCGATTGTCCTTACCATCCTGTCGAGGGCGACTCTAAGCTTGGATAAAGCAGATAAATCAATGGATGCCGCTTTTTCTACTGCTTCTTGAATGACAGGGATGGGCGTCTTGCAGCCTTTCCGAATGAACGGGGTCACATCGAATGCTTCTCCAGGATGTTGAATCATATATTTAAGGATATCCATTGAAGATGTACCAAATGGATCTGTAAACACATCATCCAGTTTAATGCCTTCTCCTGTCAGACAATTCAATATACGGTTTTTCTCTCCTGTTATCGAATTGTGAATCTTAAGACAGTAACGGATAACTGATCTAATAAGCCGGATCTTTTTAGGAGGAATAAGCTTGGAACTACATGTCCTCCAGCATAGGATTTGGCAATCCACTTGGCGTCGGCCGGGTCACTCTTTTTCCCTTTTAATGGCTTGGTATACTTTGGATGAGCAATAACAGGATGCAGCCCGGCTTCTTCAAAAGCATCGAAAACAGGATGCCAATACTGCCCAGTGGATTCCATACATATCTCGCTGCATCCATTGACAATATGCCAATTCACCATTTCCTGCAAACCTTTTGGAAATGTAGTAAAGCGGGCAGTTATATAGCGGACCTGATCCCTGTTCTTGTCATAGATATGGATTGCTGCGAATAACATCTTCTTGTGTACATCAATGCCACTGCATATAGGATGAATATACTCGTTTTTATCGCCGATTTCTAGCTATTCGTGCATTTTACTCAACTCCTTTCGTTAAAAGACAGAAAGTATAAGAATAAATGTAACGGACATTGACTGACCATTCTGAATCAATCGAGACGATTGTACAAAGATATAAGTTTACGGGCTCTAATGTCAGGTCGAAACCTGGCCGCACCACTGGTCAATTCCAAAGAATGATCTCCTATTTAATTAGACGGGGTAGTCACCGCCATGACTCCGCCATTCAGCTCCACGGGTTTATGTAGTGTATCCGCACATTCAATGTCAGTATGGCACGAGTGGGGCAACAAAACCAGCGTTAATTGACGTTACTATCAATGGTTTCCTTGCTGGTCAATGGCGCGCAGCGCCTAATGTCTAATTAAGAGACTGTTGCCGTGAAGAAGATAGACGATAGAAGATAGATTAAAGAGGATCAGCTTACGGCGGGGGTGCTGAGGTGACTGAGGAAAAGGTGGCGGCGCTGATGATATGGAGATCGGGATGAAAAGCGGCAAAGCCGCAGATGGAATCCTAAAGACTCTAGCCCCATAACGGGCTGAGAGATGGCAATGGATTCGGCTCGCAGGGCCTGCTCAGTGCAAGGTACAAGGTCTTCACTCATTCGTACGCACAACCACACCAATGCTCCAGGCTGACGTCCGGTAAGCTGTAAGCGGATAGAGAAAAGCAAATTTTTTGAAAAACTTCACTTTCCATGTTCACAAAATCACACTTTTTGCAATGTATATAGTAGAGTGGCAAAAAGTTCCGGGGATTAGACAGGCTCTTATCCTGCTTTTCCGCCAGCCGG
>ERZ1023862.201-NODE-201-length-13030-cov-29.923083_pt1 | contig 13030 bp, 31 predicted proteins | sample MGYA00380388_ERZ1023862 | MGnify/ENA primary metagenome ERZ1023862 (study PRJEB33179, sample SAMN07449007) | human gut metagenome | biome: Human-gut; feature: Human associated habitat; material: Faeces | host: Homo sapiens | place: India: Bhopal | collected... | reverse complement strand
TATATGAGAATATGAACGCTGATGTTAAGTGGATTGATAAGGCAATCGAGATAGTGAAGGCAGGTGGTAAGAATGAGTGATTTAATAAGCAGAAGCACAGCAATGAAGAATTATTGCAATGCGTTGTGTCCTAAATTGCAAAAAGGCGAATACTGTAACAATTGTATCGTTAAAGCATGGCTGAATAATCAGCCGACCGCTTATGATGTAGACAAAGTTGTGGAGCGGTTAGAGAAAGAAAAGAATCCGAACTACAGAGAGGATGGAAGTCTGATGGGGGAAAGAGCAGCGATTGAAATTGACAAGGCAATCGAGATAGTAAAGGCAGGTGGCAACACTTGAATTATCAGAACATAGCAAGAGCCAAGGCAATAGAACAGGAAAATAAAAAGCAACTACTGAAGCTCAATCCAAAGCTGAATGACAGGAGTGGAATTTACTTCCTACTCCGAGAAGATAAAAACGGATTTAAGTATGCTTATGTCGGACAGGCGGTACATACAATCAGTAGATTAGCAAGCCACCTTGTAGGATATCAACAGCACATAGACCTTAGTTTACGCAAACATAAGCTGTATGACAAAGAGAAAAATCCTTATGGCTGGCGAGTTGAATTTCTGAATTTTCCAGAGAACCAGCTTGACGAAAAGGAGAAGTATTACATCAAGTTATATGCTAATAAAGGCTATCAGCTTCGGAATGTCAGTTTAGGTGGTCAAGGAGAGAATCGTGCTAGTGGTTTAATAGGAGAAAGAAAAGCACCTAAAGGCTATATGCAAGGCATACAGCAAGGCAAAAAGGTGTTAGCGAGGGAATTATCATCTATCGCAGAAAAGTACCTTATAATCCGCTTAAAGCCAGAAAAAGAGCACAACAAGGTGTCGCAGAAACAGTATGAGAAGTTTATGGATTTAATTAATATTGGGAATTGTGAGGTAAATAATAATGATGATTAAAAAAAGAGTCTTGGACGAGTATTCGTCTTGCAGTGCGCAACATGACGAGTACATAACTAGGTGCTATTGTTCCAACTGCAATGAATATTTAGGCGCAACGGATAGTACATACTTGAAAAGTAATAATACTTTAAGCAAGGATATGAGATTTTGTCCTTATTGTGGAAAACATGTTTAATTTTTATTGAAAGTGGGTGAAAGTGATTGAATAAGCCTATATTAGATGTTTGCTGTGGGAGCAAAATGTTTTATTTTGATAAAGAAAATCCTAATGTATGCTTTATGGATTGCAGAGAGTTAGAAGATACTCTTTCTGATGGCCGTAAATTAAAAATAAAGCCGGATATAGTAGCAGATTTTCGGAACATTCCATTTGATGATAATACGTTTTCTATGGTTGTGTTTGACCCACCGCATTTGTTAAAAGTTGGTGAAAAATCTTGGTTGGCCAAGAAGTACGGAAAGCTGTCTGATACTTGGCCACAGGATTTAAAGCAAGGATTCGATGAATGTATGAGAGTTCTGAAGCCGTACGGAACATTGATTTTTAAATGGAACGAACAGCAAATAAAATTATCGGAAGTTTTAAAATGTTTTAGCAGTAAGCCTATATTCGGGAACAAAAGAGCAGATACGCATTGGATTGTATTTATGAAAGTAGGTGATTCAGAATGAGCGGTGGAAGTTGGAACTATTTGTTTTGCAAAGATATTGACGAGCTTATGAATGGTTCGTCAACAGAATTACTGCAAGATATGGTTGATAGATTGAATAGTGCAGGTTTTAAAGATGTGGCTAAAGATACACAGAGACTAGTTGAATATATCAAGTCGGCAAGTATACGAATAGAAACACTTTTTGAAGCACTTAGTCCTGTATTTAAAGCTGTTGAATGGTTTGATAGCGGAAATTGGGGCGAAGAAACTTTGAATAATGAGATATTGAAATACAGAAATGCTAGGCTTGATAGTTATAACAAGGGTGTTGACGACACTATAAAATCTATCAAAGAAGAATATGCCTTTACAATCTTGGAAGAAGAAAAGATTGATGAAATAGCCAAACAGTTGAAGAAAGCGGGTGATTCAGAATGAGTAAAGCGTACAAATGTGATGTTTGTGGCAAATTTTGTAGTAATTGTTATGAAATAAATGGCTTTGATATTTACCCTGACGATTACGCAGAAAGAGGCTATTCAAATGTTAATGAAAAGACAGTGATAAGTGACATATGCGAAGATTGTTACAACGATATCAAGAGCTGCATTCACGATAAGATATTTGAAAGAGCTGAAAAGTATATAAAGGGTTTAATTAACTAAAACCCAAAGAAAGTAGGTGATTCGGAATGAAAAGAAATGATTGCATAGAAGTATTAGACCACTTAAAAGAAAAGCTGAAAGAAAAAGATATAATTGCCGTACAGGATAGTGAAGATGATTATAAATGTCCTGTGTGCGGTCAGATTTTTACAGGAGAAGATATTATTAAATACTCTTACAAGTGGTGCTATAACTGCGGTCAGAGAGTAGATTTTACTCTTCCGAGAAACAGATTTAACTAACTAAAATTAAAGAGAGGAAATAAAAATGGAGATTAACGTTGATAAATCAATAGTTTCCAAAAGCATAAAGCATTACGGCGAGGGAATGCAGTCAGTTGTATGTATGGAAGAACTTTCCGAGCTGTCACAGGCAATTAGCAAGGAAATTAGAGGTGTAGGTGACAGGAGCAATCTCGTTGAGGAAATGGCAGATGTAATTATTTGTTTGGAGATTTTGAAGCAGATTTTTGCGGTCACTAATGTTGAGATTGAAGAATGGGTAAAATTCAAACAGGGGCGCAACTTGAAGCGTATGAAATACGAGAAAAAAGATTAAAATACATCAACCGAAACTTGAAGAAAATAGGAGATTAAAAATGGCAGAACGTAGAATGTTCACAAAAAAAGTCACTGATGATGATAATTTTATGGCTTTATCATCAAGTGCGCAAGCCTTATATTTGCATTTATCTATGTCTGCTGACGATGACGGATTTTGCAATCAGGTATCAGTTTCCATGTTCAAAGCTCACGCAAGCGTGGCTGATTTACAGCAACTATTAGAAAAAAGATACATTTATCAGTTTGATAATGGTGTGATTGTAATTAAGCATTGGCGCATGGCAAACGCTTTGAGAAAAGACCGGTATACACCAACGAATTTTAAGGAAGAATTGGCAAAATTAAAGATAAAATCCAATGGTGCATACACATTTTCTGATGATGGTTGCCGGATGGTTGCCAATGGGTTGCCGGATGGTTGCCAAGTGGTTGCCACTTGTCTGCCACAGGATAGTATAGGTAAGGTAAGTATAGATAAGGATAGTATAGTTAAGGATAGTAAAGATAAGGATATAAAAGAAAAAGATATTGATAAATCAATATCTAAAAAGAAAACTGTCTACTACCCCGATGATGCAATGCTAGAGAGTGCTTTTCAGGAATATCTGACAATGCGAAAAAAAATCAAAAAGCCAATATGCACTGACATGGCATTGCACCGAGCTATGAACACTATCGAGAGACTTTCAAAGGGCGATAATGATTTGGCTGTTAAAATTCTTAATCAGTCAGTAGACCATTGCTGGCAAGGGCTGTTTGCACTAAAGGATAACGAGCCGCATTCAGCTAACAAAGGCGCTATTGATTGGGATAATGTATAAAGGAGCGATAATAAATGACAATAACTTGTAATAAATGTGGCATTGTGAATGGGTTTATCGAGGAAAAAGGTACACAAGTAGGTCTGTATTGCAATAAGTGCGGTAAGTGGATAAAGTGGCTGACCAAAGATGAGGCAAGGCTGTTTAAGCACAATGAAACACAGATGCTGAATGAAAACAGGCAGGCAGGATATAGCCATGGATATGCGGTTGGCTACAGAGAAGCTATTGACGATGTTGTGAATTTGTTTAAATCAAAGACAACAATGGAAAACAATCTTATCGAGGAAATTGCAGAACATCTAAAGGCAGGTGGCAATCCTTGACAAGAGAAGAAACAGTTAAAATCATTCGCATAATGTGTGATTGCTACCCCAATTACAAGCCGAGCAATTTATCAGAGACAGTAGATGTGTGGAATATGATGTTGGAAGAATATGACTACAGCCAAATATCTATGGCACTGAAAACTTACGTGCATTCTGATACAAGCGGATTTGCACCGAGCATCGGACAGCTAATCAACAAACTGCATGAGGTTCAATCCCCACAGGAGCTTAACGAAATGGAAGCATGGATGCTTGTTAGCAGAGCACTTAGGAATGGCTATTATGGCGCAGTTGAAGAATTTAACAAGCTACCACCGCTTGTACAAAAGGCTGTCGGGAGTCCTGATAATCTTAGAAACTGGGCGTTGACGGACAGTAAGAGTATCGAAAACGTAGTACAGTCAAACTTTATGAGAACCTACAGGACAGTTGTCAATCGAGCAAAGGAATTTCAAAAAATGCCAAAGGACATACAGACATTGATTGAAAACGCTAATAGAAGCTCGTATTTGGCTCAAATCAGTTCTAAAAATCAACAGGCGATAAAATTATCGCTTGAAGATAATAAAAGTCAAAATAAGCCGATTAAAGGTGTTCCAATGCCAAAAGAAATTAAGGAACGTATCGAGCAGATGAAAAGATAGGAGGTAAAGAGGTTTTGGTCGACCAATTAAAACATGTTTTACTCCTAGTGAAAAATGATAAAAGACAAGTATTCAAGGCAAAGATATGAAGAACGAAAAGCCAGTAACCTTTGCGTGCTTTGCGGAAAACTACTTGACAGAGAGGGTGTGGTTTGTACGGCATGTAACAGCAAACGTACAGCATATGGTCGAGAGCTTTATAAAAAATTACAGGCAGTTGGTGTTTGCCCTAGGTGTGGCAAGAACTTGCTGTATGGTGACGAAAAAAGCTGTATTGAGTGTAGGGCAAAATCAGCAGAAGCCATGTCAAAGAAACGTGCTGCTGATGTTGAAAAATACAATGAGCGACAAAAAGCATGGCGAAAAGCACGATACGAAAAGGACAAGAAGAATGGCATATGCACACGCTGTCGTAAAAGGAAAGCAGACCCGGGGCATACCACTTGCGCATTTTGCAGAGAAACAATGAGAAGAGCACGAGTTAAAATGCCTGAAAGAACCGGCAGATATGAACAAGGACTATGTTTTTTCTGCGATAATCCGGTAAAACCCGGATATAAGGTCTGTGAAAAACACTATCAGCAAAACGTTAAGAACGCAACTTGTGAAAAGGCAAACTTGGCACGACAGAAGATAAAAGAAAGGAGTCCGCAATGGAGGCCTTGAAAGATTTTTACGATTTTTACCGACCACTGCAAAGGAAATTTGACTTGCAAATGATTTACAAAACAAACAGCAAGGAAGCAAAAATAACTATCCGGTGGCGAGGTAAAGAGCTTGCAAAAGTCACAGAAGAAACTACCGAAGCCTGTTTTAACAGAACGAAACGAGAACTTGAAGAAAGAATGAAAAAATATGAGCAACAAACTAAAACTAAAGAAAAGGCACAAAGAGCCGGATTTTACATGGACAAAATCAGAAAGAGTTACGCTGAAAAGTAGCAATAACCGCAGAAAGCTCGTAAGGCGGTCTTTCACAGACTTTATGGATTTGGGCTATTATGTACTGTATTTGCACCACGGATTCGGTAATAAGCGTATTGTAAGGCTCGAAAGAACCATAAATGAGTACCTTGAAAGAGCACAGACTGAAAAAGAAATGAAAACTGAAACGCTTGCCGAACTTTTGAAAGTCAGATACGGCATTGACGTGCAGAAAGAGATTAATTTAATCCCAATGCAGCGGTTGATTAGAATTTATCAGAGAAATAATCCACTTACGATAAACGATACACGACAGCTTTTAAACGATACGGCATACAGCTACATGACTTTAGCATGTACGGCACTTAAGCTGATGTTTAAATTGTCGGTTAAGGAAATCAAAGAGTTTATCGCGGAATTTAGGGATTTAATCGACACACTGTATAAATTTAATCAATTCGGTTTGACATTGCCAAAGGTGGCACAATGCCTTGCTGATGAAGTTAATTACGTTGATGAAAGGTACATAAAGGTGATTGATTAATGACTTACGCATGGGATAACGACAGCACTCAAAATGCTCACATAAAGCAGATGAGAGACAATAGGCAAAAAGCCTACATGGAAAAACACAGAGACAATAAGGCATATGAGAGATTTAAACATATGCCGGATTATGGGAAAGGAGCAAAGAATGGGACTAATTGATGCAGATGCACTAAAGAAAGATTTAAAATCGGTTACTTTAAGTAATGGAACTTTGCTCAATACAAATACAGTATTGCTATTACTGGATAAATATCCTACCGCTTATGATGTAGATAAGGTTGTGGCACAGTTGGAAAAGAAGATGCAGACGCATGAGTGTTGTATAGAATATGAAAAGAAAAATGGAACGATAACAGAAGAATTTCAGCAAAGAAAAGCGGTTGAAGTGTTGAAAGATGCAATAGAGATTGTAAAGCAAGGTGGAAAGGAGAGAACAGTATGAGTCATAGTAGTTTGTTTGGAATTAAAGAAAATTATACAGGAGAGGTTATTTGCGATTTTAAAAATTCATGGCTTTTCTCACCTGTGGTTATGGGATTCTTCCGGATAAATATATCCCCGAGTTTATTACAACACGCTTCAACTTTAAGAAAAGCATTATATCAGACACAACAGGAGAGGTACATAAGCGAACAAACCACGAGGTAAATATCTGTAAGAATACGGCAGACAGAATTTGTTGGGAACTTGCAAATCAGCAGATATTCTTCGCGAAAGACAAGCAACTTGTTTCTAATAGTATTAGAAAATTCGTTAAACAAAATACAGATTACGATAAATCGGACGAAGATGGACGGTCTCCCCTTGAAAGAGAACATATCGTCGAAAGATTTAATGAGATTGCGGATAGCATCTTAGAGCTTGACGAAAGCAAGTACAAATTCTTTGTATTTAAAAATACGAGTTGTGATGATGGGGTGGAAAGATGGTTTGAGCGATATGATGATAAGCAAGACGAATATTTAGAATGCTCTATGAAAGATAATATAGACCATTTCTATGCAGAATTTGTAATTATCGAAAATGGAGAAATTGTAAAATTTATTCCAAACAGAGAATTTGAATATTGAATTGGGGAAGGAGTGCAAAACTATGACAAATAGAGAGAAATTCGCAGAACAGATTTTAGACATTGCTTGTAGTGGTAGCAAAATAGCAGTTGACAAAGCAACATTAGAGCCGATAGAGTGTCGTGAATTATCATGCAAAGATTGTTTATTCAATTTTAGGGATGGTGGCTCTTGCGGAGATGCAAGAAAAAAATGGGCGAACAGTGAATATGTTGAACCACCAATTAACTGGTCAAAAGTTGCAGTTGATACACCGATACTGGTAACGTATAGTGGTATTCACTCGTGGGTTAAAAGGCATTTTGCTAAATATGAGAATGGAAGAGTTTACGCTTGGGATCATGGAACAACATCATGGAGTGGTCAGATGTGTACAGTATGCGAACTAGCTAAACTTCCGGAAAGGAGCAGTAATGAATATTGACGAATTTATAGAACACACGCAAGAAACAGCTAGAAAGCATCGTTATCATGCAGATTTCTTTGATATAAATAATCCTATGCGTGTCGCTTGCATTAAAAGCGCAGAAGATTGCGAGCAGTTAGCTGAATGGCTTGAAAAATCCAAAGAGTATCAGCACTTAGAGGAACAGGGCAGACTTGTTAAGTTGCCGGTAAAAGATGACACGGCAGCACATAGAGAATGTGTTCCTATAAAGTCTACATGCTACCACGAGAATTACAAGTGTTCAGAATGCCCTCTCACAGAATTGTTTTGTGATGAATTTTACAAAGCAATAGATAGGTGCCGCGAGGAAGCATACACAAGCGGATGCCTTGCCGGTATGGACTTAGCAAAATCAGAAGCAGATAAAATTAGTACATCACCATATTATGACGGCTACAGTAAAGCACTTGATGATTTATTAAATTCTCTTCCAGATTGTGATTATGTGGGAATAGAACGTCTTGTTTGCTTGGTGGAACAGTTAAAGAGAGGTGGAGAAAATGGAAGATAGATACTTATTCAAGGCTAAGAGAGTTGATAATGGAGAATGGGTTACAGGACATTATGTAAAAGGTTTAGATATGTATGGCAAAGAAGTTCATCTAATATTTAAACCTTACACAATGTTTTATTCTAGCGGAGAGACAGACGGATGGTACAAAGTAGACCCAACCACTATCTGTCGATGCACAGGCTTAAGAGACAAGAACGGCAAGCTGATTTGGGAAAATGATATTGTAAAAATAAATAATAGCAAGGGGAATGTGCTTATAACATTTGGAGATTTTGAAATTATATGTACAATTCCTAACGAAAAATATTATAAGCACAGGCTTGAATATGATACTGAATATGAAGTTGTTGGAAACGTCTTTGACAACCCTGAGTTATTAGAAAGCGAGGAATAATATGAGAATATTTAAAAACGTAGACGAAAAATTAAAAGAGATTGGATTCAACAAAATCTGTGAAGATAAGCATGGTGCTCAATATGAACGCTACAATACAAAGTACAATTATTGGCAGCGCGTTGACATTTGGCATAAAGCTTCAGGCCGTCATATTTTACAGTCGTACGACAGAGACTTGATGGACGAAAAGAAGATTGGAAACACTAATGTTGGCCTTACAGGATATGAAATGAAGCTTTTTCTTAAAAAAATGAAAAAGCTAGGACTTTACAGCAAAACTGCGGGAATCGAGGGATAGCATGACAGCGAAAAAAGCAATTGAATTTTTGCGAATGCATTTTGAGTATCTAAAAGAAAAATGGAAGCCATACCCTGATTACAACGTTTTAGAAGCAATTAGATTTGCAATATCAGCGATAGAAAAGCAAATTCCGAAGAAACCTATTATGAAGCAGTATTTTGAAAATCTGGAAGAGGAATACTTGTGCTGTCCGACATGTGGAGAAATTTTGACAGACAGAATACCGGCTGATAATAAGACTTTCTACTTTCATTGTATGAATTGTGGTCAAAAATTTGATTGGAGAGATGAAGAATGAGTGATGTTGAATACATAATCGAAGGCGATACAAAGGAATTTAATGATTGCCTTATCTATTGTTGCGGAGAAGATAAAAGCAGAGCGGAAGAAATACTAAATCGTATGGTCTCAAATCCTACGGACAATGACAAAAGGTTAATTGCAGGACATACTAATTTACGAATTAAAGAAGTTCCAAAAGAAAAATGTTGGTGGAATGGATATTTGGATTGAAAGTGAGGTATGAATATGACAGAGAGTGAAGCAATAGAGTATCTAAAAAACAGATACTTAGTTGTTGGGAACCGAGTAAATGGCGGAGAAAAAGGAATCAAGAGGTGTGAACAGCACAACGAATCTATTGATATGGCGATTAAGGCACTTGAAAAGCAGATACCGAAGAAGCCGAATAAAACAATAGATTCATCCTGGGGGATAAAAAAAGAAGTCCATACATGCCCTGTATGTGATTGTGATTTGACAGAAGTGTATTTTATTGCACCACAAGAAAGTGAAATCAAGGAAAAAATAGCCTATTGTGAAGCTTGCGGACAAGCCATTGATTGGAGTGATGCAGAATGACCGGCATAACAACAGTAGTATACACTACCCTCATAGTATTTGGCATAATCGGTCTGATAGAGGTAGCGTTTGCGTGGTACGACATCCGTGGACGAGATAAGACCGATGATGAGATACAAGAGCAGTGGTGTAGTGAGAATATTAAACATTAATTAATTTATCAGAAAGGAATAGGTTGTGCGCACATAAAACCGAGGTTTCCTTTTGGTGGATTTTATGAATTTTGACAATTACTCTTGTGATAATCAAATGTCTATATTTGACTTCACGAGAGAACAAATTAGCATAACAAAGCCTATTCGATTGATAGAATTATTCGCAGGCTACGGAAGTCAGGCCATGGCACTAAAGAGAATAGGTGCTAAATTTGAACATTACAGAGTTGTGGAGTTTGATAAGTATGCTATTGCAAGTTATAACGCAGTGCATGGTACAGATTTTCCTACAATGGATATAACTAAGGTTCATGCGGAAGATTTGAATATCTGCGACACAAATGCATTCACTTACTTACTTACTTACTCATTTCCTTGTACGGATTTATCAGTTGCTGGAAAACAAGCTGGAATGTCTAAGGGCAGTGGTACAAGAAGCGGTCTGTTGTGGGAAGTTGAAAGAATACTAACAGAAATCAGAGATAGTAACGGAGAATTACCACAGATTTTATTCATGGAGAATGTGCCACAAGTACATAGCCAGGATAATATGCCCGACTTTAGAAAGTGGCTAGATTTCCTCGAAAGCCTAGGTTACACAAATTACTATCAAGACTTGAATGCTAAAAATTATGGTGTAGCGCAAAATCGAGAAAGATGTTTTATGTTTTCATTCCTGGGTGAGTACAATTACCATTTCCCACAGCCCATACCACTCAAAAAGAAGTTAAAAGACTATCTCGAGGATAATGTAGATGAAAAGTATTACATTAACAATGAAAAGGCTGACAAGCTGATAAAACAGCTTATTGACAACGGCACATTACCACAACACAATCTTGACAGACAGACAGACAGACAGACAGACAGACAGACAGACAGACAGACAGACAGACTTGCGTTGACGGAACAATCAATAAGCCACAACAGAGAGAAGTTGCGAACTGTATCAAGGCAAGATATGACTGTGGAATATCAAACTTGCGGTCAGATGGAAACTTGGTTGTTAAAGGATATGGGAGAGACAGCAGAAAAACAGATTGATGTAGCCGTAACTCTTAGGGCAAGAGATTATAAAGGCCTTGATAATTATGGAAGTAATGGAGTGATTGAATGGAAAAACTAACAGATGCTATCGGAATAACGCTTTTTGAAAGCAAAAAATTCGGTGGCGAAAAGGTACTTAGGGGGGATTTGCCCTACCCTAAGAGCCAATAAAACAAGTAGCGGAGTGATTGAAGCAATGGCAGATGTAAATGTAATAGGCTCTCTTGAAGCAAAATTTGAGAGTACCAACAGAATTTATGATGTGGGGGGGGCGCAGTCCGACATTGAGTACAATGCAAGGTGGTAATCAAGAGCCGAAAATACTTGAAAGTCAGATAGTTGCTATGCGTGGCAGAAATCCTGATAATCTGTCAGATAGAACTGCGGGAAGTCCGACAGAACAGAGATTAGAGGTGAATATGCAAGGTACAAGTAATTGCTTAACGAGTGTGCAGAAAGATAATTTATTGCTTGAAAATAATATCCAAAAAGTCGGTCAAATATCAAGCAACGGTTCCCAATGTGGCACAGTTATTTCTGATAACGGCATATCGGCTAATCTCGTAGCCGGAACACACGGATATGCGAATAGCCATATTGCCACACAATATCGCATCAGAAAGCTAACACCGAGAGAATGCGGACGGCTGATGGGTGCATCTGATGAAGATATTGACAAAATGGCAGCAGTTAATAGCAACACGCAACTATATAAGCAATTCGGAAACAGCATTGTGGTAGATGTTATGTGTGCTATGTTTAAAAATCTGAATATCAAGCAAGGAGATAGCAATGAAGCACTACAAACCAATTAAATGTGTAGTCTGTAGCAAGATATTTACACCGACCGCAGCTAACCAAAATACATGTTGTGAAGCGCATAGACAGCAGAGAGCTACGGAATTAAGAAAAATTAGAGAAAAGAAGAGACTTAAAAGAAAGCCCGTTAAGAAAAACAAACTTGCGGAAATCTGCGAGATTGCTAAAAGTAAGGGCATGAGCTACGGACAATATATGGCAGAGCAGTACAAAAAGGAAGTGATGATAAGATGAATAGCAGAACTATAAGCGATATAGAGCCGATTAAAAGACAATGCGTATACGAGGACAATAAGCCGTGCAGCAGCTCATGCCGATACTCAAATACTTGTATACACAGTGCAAGCAAAACCGAAGAATAGGAGATAGGCTTATGAAGTTTTCAAAACTTACTAAGCCGGAACTTGAAGAGATTTTAAAAAATGCCAATTTCACCGATGAAGAAGCGGAAGTTTTTAATCTGTTAGTTGCTGATAAAAGCCTTGAAGAGGTATCGCAGAGACTTTTAATTTCAAAAACGACCACTTCCCGGAGAGTGGCAGACATTAAAGAAAAGATAGAAAGGAGTCAGGCAATGATTAACAAAGTGCCAATATGGGAAAAGGTAACGCTGACGATTGATGAGGCTGCGGAGTATAGCAATATCGGAGTTAATAAACTCCGAGAAATAACAAACAGCCCAAGGTGCCAATTTGTTATGTATGTCGGGAAGAGACGATTAATCAAGCGCAAAGAGTTTGAGAAGTATATTGCAGAGACGATAGAGATATAATCAAATGTGGACTTATGGAGCCTTATGTGATACTATAATAAATTGCATAAGGCTTTTTCCATAAGTGAAAGGAGCGAAAATTTAATATGGGAAAGGACTTGAAAGGTAAAGAACTAGGCAGAGGCATTAGTCAGAGAAAAGACAAGTACTATGTCGGCAGATACACGACAAGGAATGGAAAGCGAGTGCAGAAATTATTTGCTAAACTGCAAGAGTGTAAAAAGTGGCTTGCTGATGAGCAGTACACTGATGAGCACAGCAATCCCGACTTTCCGTCTGACATGTTGGTTGACGCATGGTTTGAGTACTGGATAAGCGTTAAGAAGCGCACAGTAAGACCGAACACGCTGAGAAACTACACCGAGAGATACAATCGCAACATAAAGCCTGTTATCGGAAATAAGATACTGCGAGAGGTTAATACGCTTCACTGCCAAAAGATAATGACTAATATGGCTGACGAGGATTACAGGACGGCAACGATATATCAGACACGCATAGCGCTGTTCTCTTATACACATCTCCGAGCCCACGAGACCG
>ERZ1023862.198-NODE-198-length-13121-cov-6.964182_pt1 | contig 13121 bp, 6 predicted proteins | sample MGYA00380388_ERZ1023862 | MGnify/ENA primary metagenome ERZ1023862 (study PRJEB33179, sample SAMN07449007) | human gut metagenome | biome: Human-gut; feature: Human associated habitat; material: Faeces | host: Homo sapiens | place: India: Bhopal | collected... | reverse complement strand
CTGATGACTGCCGAGGATACCGCCAAGAAAATGCGCGACGAGTTCGTTAGCGTAGAACCTATCCTGTTGGCTATCGTACAGGGCAACTCTACTGCTGCACGTATTCTGAAGGATGCTGGTGCAAATGCTAAAGATATGCTCGCTGCCATCCAGGCATTGAGACAGGGACAGAACGTAAAATCACAAAGCGCTGATGATAACTATCAGAGTTTGGAGAAATATGCGAAAAACCTTGTAGAACAGGCAAGAAGTGGCAAGCTGGACCCAGTTATCGGACGTGATGAGGAAATAAGAAGAGTACTCCAGATTCTGTCACGAAGAACCAAGAACAACCCTATTCTGATAGGTGAGCCTGGTACTGGTAAGACTGCCATCGTAGAAGGTCTTGCCGAGCGTATCGTGCGTGGCGATGTACCGGAGAATCTGAAGAACAAGCAACTCTATTCTCTCGATATGGGTGCGCTGGTAGCCGGTGCCAAATATAAGGGTGAGTTCGAGGAGCGTCTGAAGAGCGTCATTAAAGAGGTAACCAACGCCAACGGCCAGATTATCCTCTTCATCGATGAGATTCACACGCTGGTAGGTGCTGGCGGTGGCGAGGGTGCCATGGATGCAGCCAACATTCTGAAGCCAGCCCTGGCTCGTGGTGAACTGAGAGCCATCGGTGCTACTACCCTCAACGAGTATCAGAAGTACTTCGAGAAGGATAAGGCGCTGGAACGCCGTTTCCAGACCGTCATGGTCAATGAGCCTGACGAGGTAGACGCCATCAGTATCCTCCGTGGTATCAAGGAGCGCTACGAGAACCATCATAAGGTACGTATTCAGGATGATGCCTGCATCGCAGCCGTCAAGTTATCAGAGAGATACATCTCTGACAGATTCCTCCCTGACAAGGCTATCGACCTGATGGATGAGGCAGCAGCCAAACTGAGAATGGAGCGTGACTCTGTACCAGAAGAACTGGATGAGATTACCCGCCACTTGAAGCAGTTGGAGATTGAGCGTGAGGCCATCAAGCGCGAGAATGACCAGCCTAAGATTCAGCAGTTAGATAAGGAAATTGCAGAATTGAAGGATCAGGAACATGACTTCCGTGCTAAATGGGAAGGCGAAAAAGCGCTCGTCAACAAGATTCAGCAGGATAAGCAGGAGATAGAAAACCTGAAGTTTGAGGCTGAACGCATGGAGCGCGAAGGCAATTACGAACGCGTGGCTGAAATCCGCTATTCTAAACTGAAGGCGCTCGAGGATGACATCAAGAAGATCCAGGAGCAGCTGAAGAGTACACAGGGTGGCGCAGCGATGGTCAGAGAGGAAGTTACTGCTGATGATATCGCTGAGGTTGTAAGCCGCTGGACCGGAATACCAGTAAGCCGTATGATGCAGAGCGAGCGTGAGAAACTGCTCCACCTGGAGGAAGAACTCCACAAGAGAGTCATCGGACAGGACGAGGCTATCACCGCTGTAAGTGATGCCGTTCGCCGCAGCCGTGCCGGTTTGCAGGATCCTAAGCGTCCTATCGCCAGCTTCATCTTCCTCGGTACTACCGGTGTAGGTAAGACGGAACTTGCCAAGGCGCTGGCTGAGTATCTGTTCAATGACGAGTCGATGATGACCCGAATTGATATGAGTGAATATCAGGAGAAGTTTAGCGTAACCCGTTTGATCGGTGCGCCTCCAGGGTATGTAGGCTACGATGAAGGTGGTCAGTTGACCGAGGCTGTACGCCGCAAACCATACAGTGTGGTTCTCTTCGATGAGATTGAGAAGGCGCATCCTGATGTATTCAATACCCTGTTGCAGGTATTGGACGATGGCCGTCTGACTGACAACAAGGGTCGTGTAGTCAACTTCAAGAACACCATCATCATCATGACTTCCAACGCAAGCCGTGAGATGTTGCGCAAGACCTTCCGTCCTGAGTTCCTGAACCGTATTGATGATATCATTACCTTCAAGCCGTTGACCCAGGAGCAGATTGCCGAGGTTGTAGAACTTCAGATGAAGCGAGTAAAGAAGATGTTGGAGCCTCAGGGCTTTGAACTTCGCTGGACTCCTGCAGCTATCCAGTATCTGGCAAAGGTAGGATACGACCCTGAGTTTGGTGCCCGTCCTGTAAAGCGCGCTATCCAGGATTATGTCTTGAACGACTTGAGTAAGAAGATTCTTGCAGAAGAGGTTAGCAGAGAGAAGCCAATTACCATCGATCATACAGATGCAGATGGATTGGTCTTCAAAAACCAATAATTCCAGCAGATAACCAATCCGCGGAAAAAACGGATTGAAACATAAAATAAAGAGGGTGACAGATTTAGAAATCTGCCACCCTTTTTTATTTATTATACACTGTTTCCATCAACACACTCCACCTTGACCGCCAATCTGCCATCAGGTGATGTTACTTCATAATTGTTGGCTTGCGCACAAACATCGCCGAGCAACAAAATACCAGCAATACAAAATTTTTGCTTCATTTTTATTTTATTGTTAGGTTGAAATTATTATCTGTCTATGACGCAACAGCAGTATAGCCGACGTTCCTGCTTCTGTTACTGTAGCGTACAACAAAAACCGCTACTGACGGAGAAGAAACCAAAAAGCCCCGACATCACGTCGAGGCCTTTGAAGTTTTTGAATGTTTCAGCAGTTTGTGTTTTTTATGTAGTTATGATTTGTTCGTTTTTGAAAATCAATTCTTTTTCTGGGTGCAAAATTAAGACAAATATTGATATAAATCAAATAAATCTCGATTTTTTATGCAAAAAACCACGTAAACGTTTACAATTTTTGCGCACCAAAAAGACCATTTGTGAGCTGTTGTGGCTAAAATACAGCTGTGCATTTTGTGTCTTTTGACTATTTTCTGCTACATTAATAAAAAAGTTAAAATATTGATGCTATATTTTGTTTTCTCTGTATTTTACACTACCTTTGCACTATCTTTTCACATTATTATATATATAAAGAAATTAGATGAAAGAATTTGTAATATCAGAAGTCAAGGCGGAAACCGCTGTACTCGTGGGTCTGATTACCAAGACGCAGGATGAAGCCAAGACAAAAGAATATCTCGACGAGCTGGAATTTCTTGCCGATACTGCGGGGGCTGTCACCGTAAAGCGATTCACGCAGAAGGTGGTTTCTCCTAACCAGACCACCTATGTGGGTAAGGGTAAACTCGAAGAAATCAAAGAATATATCAAAAACGAAGAAGAGGAAGATAGAGAAGTAGGTATGGTCATCTTTGATGATGAGCTTTCTGCCAAACAGATCCGTAACATCGAACAGGAACTGCAGGTGAAGATTCTGGACCGCACCTCTCTCATCCTCGATATCTTCGCCATGCGTGCGCAAACCGCTGCGGCTAAAACCCAGGTAGAGTTGGCGCAATACCGCTATATGCTCCCTCGTCTGCAAAGACTCTGGACTCACCTGGAACGACAGGGTGGTGGTTCAGGATCTGGTGGCGGTAAGGGATCTGTTGGTCTGCGTGGACCGGGTGAGACCCAGCTCGAGATGGACCGCCGTATCATCCTCGGCAGAATGAGTCTCCTCAAAGAGCGACTGGCAGAAATCGACAAGCAGAAGACTACACAGCGAAAAAACAGAGGCAGAATGGTGCGCGTGGCACTGGTGGGCTATACCAACGTAGGTAAATCTACCATCATGAATCTGCTCAGCAAGAGCGAGGTGTTTGCAGAGAACAAACTCTTTGCCACCCTCGACACCACCGTACGCAAGGTGGTGGTAGACAACCTGCCGTTCCTCCTTGCCGATACCGTAGGAATCATACGCAAATTGCCAACCGCCCTGGTCGACTCATTCAAGAGTACCCTTGACGAGACACGCGAGGCCGACCTCCTTCTGCACGTAGTAGACATCTCACATCCCGACTTCGAAGAGCAGATTCAGGTAGTAGAGAATACGCTCAAGGAACTGGATTGCGCCGATAAGCCATCGATGATTATCTTCAACAAGATAGACAACTACTCATGGGTAGAAAAAGAGGAAGACGACCTCACACCGATGGAGAAAGAGAACATCCCGCTGGAAGACCTGAAGAAGACCTGGATGGCAAAACTCAATGAGGACTGCCTCTTCATCTCGGCAAAGAACAAGGAGAACATCGACGAATTCCGCGAGATACTCTACAAGAAAGTAAGAGAGTTGCACGTACAGAAGTATCCATACAACGACTTCCTGTACCAGGATTATGAGTAAGAACATAAATATCAATAACAAGTAAGTTATGAATGATTACAGACCTTTAACCACCGAGGAAATCGAGGTGCTTAAACATAACGACTGCTGGGCCGAAGACTGGACCTCAGTCAATGTATCAGAAGATTTCAAGCCCAACTTCATGCACCGCGTGATGCTCTATGGCGAAATAAACATCGGATCCTTCAACAAGAACGTGGAGGTGAGCCAGGGCTTCGTAAAGCATTCGGGCATCAACAATGCCACCTTGCGCAATGTAACCATAGGCGACGACTGTCTGATAGAAAACGTAGGCAATTTCATCAACAACTATACCATTGGCGATGATTGCTACATCTCAAACATCTCGACCATGGAAACCACCGAGGGAGCTACTTACGGCGAAGGAAATCTTGTGAGCGTACTCAACGAGGTGGGCGAAGGCAACGTAATCCTCTTCAGCGATCTGAACAGCCAGCTCGCAGCCTTCATGGTGAAGCATTTCCCTGACAAGGAAATGAAGGAGAAGATTCGCCAGCTCATCAAGACCGACATCGACAACAAGATGCCGGATCGGGGCCAGATTGGCAATAATGTGAAGATCATCAATACCAAGGAGATTACCAACTGCGTAATCAATGATTACTGCGAAGTGAACGGTGCTTCCCGTCTGAGCGACTGTACGCTATTGGGCTCTGTTCATGGCAACGTATATATCGGCACAGGCGTTATTACAGAAAACAGCATCATCGCTGAAGGCGCCAGCGTCATCAACAGCGTAAAGATACAGGATTGCTTCGTAGGCGAAGCCTGCCAGTTGTCTAACGGCTTTACCGCATCAGCCTCCGTATTCTTCGCCAACTCCTATATGAGCAATGGCGAGGCTTGTGCAGCCTTCTGCGGTCCTTTCACCGCTTCTCATCATAAGAGCAGTCTGCTTATCGGAGGCATGTTCTCTTTCTATAACGCCGGTTCTGCCACCAACTTCAGCAACCATGCCTACAAGATGGGACCTATGCACTGGGGCATTCTGGAGCGCGGTTCCAAGACAGCCAGCGGTGCTTATCTCCTGATGCCAGCCACTCTGGGTTCCTTCTCAGTATGCTTCGGCAAGCTGATGCACCACCCTAACACCCGCAACCTGCCTTTCGCCTATCTCATTGCCGATGGCGACAAGATGTTCCTCATCCCGGGCAGAAACATCACTACCGTAGGTCTGTACCGCGACATCAAGAAATGGCCTAAGCGTGATCTCCGTGCTATGGAGAACCGCAAGAGCATCGTCAACTTCGACTGGCTTTCGCCTTATTCTGTTGGCGAGATTCTGAAGGGTAAGAAGATTCTTGAAAACCTGCGCGAGGTAACGGGCGATAACGTTTCGCAGTATCTCTATCACGAATATATCATACCGGCTTCATCGCTCCACAAGGGCATCAAATATTATGATATCGCCCTCCGCATCTACATGGGTGCCGTATTGAAGCGTGTACTGAAGCGCGACCCAGCCATCACCCCTCCAGCCACCCATGTCGGCGTGGGCGATTGGGATGATCTTTCGGGACTCCTACTCCCGGTTTCAGAAGAAGAAGGCATCGTTAGGGATGTGAAGGAAGGAACTATCGGGAATATAGAACAGTTGCTCGACCGGTTTGAAGAAATCAATGCCAACTATCGCGACTACCAGTGGGCATGGACCTACCAGATGATCTGCGATTACTACGGCATCAGTAACATCACACTCGAAGATGCCAACCGCATACACGAAGACTATATCAAGGCACGCCGCTCATGGATAGCAGAAATCCGAAAGGATGCTGAGAAAGAATTTGCCATGGGCGATGTGGAGGAAGAGGTTTTCCGCAACTTCGTCGACAGCCTCGACCAGGAAATAGAATACGAGAATTAATTAGACTTGAATATTTCAACAGTTTAAAATAACAAAAAACATTATGGCAAAAACTCCAGATTTTAAGTATGCTCCAATGTTCCAGATTGGAGAGGACAAGACAGAGTATCGCCTTATCTCTAAGGAAGGCGTAAGTACAGCAGAGTTCGAGGGTAAGACTATCCTCAAGGTTTCTAAGGAAGCTCTTACTTTGCTGGCACAGCAGGGTTTCCACGACGTAGAGTTCAAGCTCCGTCGTGAGCACAACCTCCAGGTAGCTAAGATTCTCAGCGACCCAGAGGCTTCAGAGAACGACAAGTATGTAGCACTCCAGTTCCTCCGCAATGCAGAGACTGCCGTGAAGGGCATCCTCCCATTCTGCCAGGATACAGGTACTGCTATCATCCACGGTGAGAAGGGTCAGCGTGTATGGACCGACTTCGAGGATGAAGAGGCTTTGAGCCTGGGTGTATACAATACCTTTACACAGGACAACCTCCGTTATTCTCAGAACGCTCCTCTCAACATGTATGATGAGGTGAACACCCGTTGCAACCTTCCTGCTCAGATTGATATCGAGGCTACAGAGGGCGACGAGTACCGCTTCGTGATGGTTGCCAAGGGTGGTGGCTCTGCCAACAAGACCTACTTCTACCCAATGACCAAGGCTACTATCCAGAACGAGGGCACATTGCTCCCATTCCTCGTAGAGAAGATGAAGAGTCTGGGTACAGCAGCATGTCCTCCTTACCACATCGCCTTCGTTATCGGTGGTACTTCTGCTGAGAAGAACCTCCTCACCGTGAAGTTGGCTTCTATCAAGTACTACGATGAGTTGCCTACAACAGGTGATGAGACGGGTCGTGCTTTCCGTGACATCGACTTGGAGAACAAGCTCCTCGAAGAGGCTCACAAGATAGGCTTGGGTGCACAGTTCGGCGGTAAGTATCTCGCTCACGATATCCGCGTGATCCGTTTGCCACGTCATGGTGCAAGCTGCCCTATCGGTATGGGTGTAAGCTGCTCTGCCGACCGTAACATCAAGGCTAAGATCAACAAGGACGGTATCTGGTTGGAGAAGATGGATGAGAACCCAACAGAGTTGATTCCAGAAGAGCTCCGTAACCCAGGTGAGGGTACCAAGGGTATCGAGATTGACCTCGACAAGGGTATCGACGCAGTTCGTGCTGAGTTGAGCAAGTATCCAGTAAGCACCCGTGTTAACTTGAAGGGTACCATCATCGTGGCTCGTGATATCGCTCACGCTAAGCTCAAGGCTCGTCTGGATGCAGGCGAGGAGATGCCTGAGTACTTCAAGAACCACCCTATCCTCTATGCAGGACCAGCCAAGACTCCAGAGGGTTATCCATGTGGCTCTATGGGACCTACCACAGCCAACCGTATGGACCCATACGTAGATGAGTTCCAGGATCATGGCGCTAGCCTTGTAATGATTGCCAAGGGTAACCGTGGCGATGTTGTTACAGAGGCTTGCAAGAAGCATGGTGGTTTCTACCTCGGTACTATCGGTGGTGTAGCTGCCGTTCTCTCTAAGAGTTCTATCAAGAGCATCGAGTGCGTAGAGTACCCAGAGCTCGGTATGGAGGCTATCTGGAAGATTACCGTAGAGGACTTCCCTGCATTCATCCTCGTAGATGATAAGGGCAACGACTTCTTCAAGCAGTTGAAGCCTTGGACTCCTTGCAAGGAATGCCAGAAGTAAATGATACTGAAATCATGATAATGAAAAAAGCTCAGGGAGATAGCCCTGAGCTTTCTTTTTATACTTACATCGGATAACCTGTTCTGTTTCCGAAACAGGAACATCCGTTTAAAGCAGCAGTTTATATGTCTTGCTTTGCATACCGGTTTCTACCCGCAACAGATAAACGCCTTGTCTAATACCCTGTAAAGAGAGACTGACAGTTTTTCCATCCGTAGCAGATGCCTGTCTGAGCAGGTTTCCTCCCGCATGATACAGTTTAATCTTTCTCACGTCCTTGCCCGAAACCAGGAGTTGATGTCCCTCGCGACTGATCTCGGTTTCAGTATCAGAGATGGTAGCATTTTCTATTCCTGTAGCTATATCCTGATAGAGAATAAGGATATCGCCCTTTCGCTTGAGAAAATAAGAAGGTTCCTGCGGATTCTTCAGTTCCACTTTCTTTCCTCCTATCTCGCCCATCACCCTGAACAGATAGGTATGACCGTCGGTCCAAGGCAGATTATTCTTGCGCAGCCAGTAACTGTAAAGCGGCACGTCGGAAGCTGATGAGACGGTTACATCATCGCTGAGTCCATTTACCTCTATTTCTTCCTTTGTATCTACATCTTCAGAGATGAGGGAAACATGCCCCTCGTAACTGCGGTCTTCTGTCGTACGCAGCGAAACACCCATCTTGAAGAGAGATACCTTCGATACATCGACGCTTCCGGTTTCTATCTTCTCGTTTGAATCATCAGCCAGAAAGACTTCAGCTTTTGCCATCAGCGGTTTCTCCTCTCCCTTTACCACCTCTATATAGGCTGCATCCTGATCGTGGATACCGTTGACCGGACAATCCTGGGTTTCGGCTTCATCCGAAGTAATCTCCAGTTTCACCTGATAATATCCCGGAGCAAGCTGGGCAGGAACCGAAAGGAGAATCGGGATTTCGGCCTCGCTGAAACCATCTATTTCGGTCAGCTGGTCCACACGTGTACTCAGCACAACCTCCTGGTTCTCATCCAGCAGTTTCACTCTCAGGTAACAGTCGCGCGGCACACCATTGAGGTTCTTGATAGTGAAGAAGGCTCGTACCTTGCTGCCCTGTTCAGCTTTGCCGTCAAGTCTTGGCTGCCCCATCAGTTGGAAGCGGGCATCTTCCGAACAGATTTCAGAGATGCGGCCGGCACCGTCTTTCAGTTCCACCCCGATAACAGGTGCCTTCTTCATCGGCAGGAAATCATCCCATGAACCATCATCCTTCCGTGCTGCACATATAGCGATGATACGGTAATAGCCGTTTTCAAGACCGGCAAGACTGAGACTGATTTTCTGAGCCTGATTGATAAGATTATCAGTTCCCATCCATCCCTCCTGCTCTCCGCCATAAAGTCTTTCCGTAAAGCCTCCCTGCTGATGATCATCAGAATAAACCACCTGCTTGAGTTTCCCCGCTTCATCATAAACGGCAACACCGATGTCACCCCTGAAAGGCTTGCCTCTGTTGACGAAGGAATTCATCTCGACAGTTACCGGCTGTGAAGGGTCGAATAACTTTCCCGACGCCTCTTTCAGGCTGAGAGAACCACCCTCGTTGAACATCAGCTGCGGCGAAGTTTCCAGCAGTCCGCGCTCTATTTCGGGATATTTCCCGTTGTTGGGATGAGCTAAGATGGCGGTAATGGCACGATTAAAGGCAAGCGGTTTGCCCTGGAACTCACTTCCGGTCTGCGAAACATTGAGATTGGTGAGCGAATAATAGGCATCGCCCTGTCCCTCCCAACCGAAGTTCATGTGGAAGAGGCCGTTTTCATCGAAACCATCAGTTACCCAGGCATGACCGGAAGCCGAACCGGCTGGTCTGCCTTCCAGATAAACCGGACATCCGTTAAGCAGTTCCTGTCTCAGGATTTCTGCAAACCTCCCCGGTCCTTCTACAGCTTTCGTAACGTAGGCTGCCGAATAATCGAAATGCTTCTGCAGCGCCTGATAGGCGAAGACTCCCTGGGTTCCACTTGCGCTGGGCGTATATTGCATGAAAGAAGCCACACCCACATCGCTCATCAGTAAGGCTACGGCATCTATCTGTGCAGGAGTAGCCTGAACAGGATAGCGGTAGTCGGGCAACATGTTGGCCCAGTCGTAGTGCGACTGACTGAAATCCGCACTCTTCTTGGTCTGGTAGTAGGTTACCACATATTCGTTTTTTCCCTGTCCCTGAGCCGGCCACTGATGATAATACATCATCTGAGCCACAGCCGTAGCCACACAGCCACTGTAACCATATCCCGTTTTAGCATTAAACGGATCCGACTGTCCCCATTTGCTTTTCAGCATCGGCGCTACGGTTTTAGAGTAAAGTCCGGTGCGTGTATGGCTTTGCACCTTCACCTTTCCTTCTTTCAGCACCTCGAAAGTCTGTCGGTATCCCGAAAGCAGCAGTTTTACGCAGGGATTGGCATTGAGCGTATCGAGACTACCTTCTTTGCTGTATCCCAGCACTTCACCCATCTGGTCATCACCTGATACGATAACGAATCCCTGTCCCCGCGCATCATTATATATATAATAAGGTGAACCGGTCTTGTTTTTCCTGCCCTTCTCCTTTGCTTTCATACCGGTATCTTGCGACAGAGTGACATATCTCTTAGCTATCTTCTCCGCCTTCAGCCAATTGATTTCCTCGGCACGAACAGTTTGCGAACTGGCTATCAGCAGGGCTATGAATCCCAACAACAGGAACCCGGTTTTCAGTCCCTTCCATTTTTTCCTTTCTTCTTTCTTTTTCATTTCTTCAGGTCTTTTTATTTGATATTGAGTTAATTACGCCACCTTCTGGAAATATCAGATTAGCTACACTTTGCCATCATCCAGAAAGTTTTCTGCAAATATACAACTTTTCTTTGAAAAAAAAGAAATTTTTCAAAATATCCGTGTTTTTATAAAATAAAAGTTTCTTCCATTTTTCTTGCTTATTACGAATAAAAGTCTTAACTTTGCAGCAGACTTAGGAGAAAGCCGAATATCTCGGAACAAATAAGTGATAATATGGGATAGCGTATGAAACAGGTTATTTAGCTTTGCTTATCCATATCCTATCATTATGAGTATAGGGAAAATCCTATGCTATATTAGGGTTTATTCTATCCATATATCACAAAAAACATTTAATTTTGCAGCAGAAAATGATAATAATATAAAATTATATGAAAAGAATTATTTTGTGTACATCTATGTTGTTCATGGTAATGGTATTTACTCATGCACAAGAGAAAGCTAACGTATTGGTTGAGAAGTTTACTGCAGAAGGCGGTTATACTGACAGTGATATACGAACTTTAAGGGAAAATGTTATTAGAGCATTAGTCAAGACTATGCGAGTTAACGTTTTAGATGCAGAAAACTGTAAAGCCACTGACAAGCAGTATACTTTGGTTAAAGGTCATCTTCAAAAACCAGCCGTATCCAGCCAAACTGCAGAAGATAAAGGAGAAAGATTTACGCTGACAGAAGTAAACCTTAACTATGTTATTACCATGATTAAGCCAAATTCAAAGGAATCTTCTACTTCGTTTATGTTCACAACCAGAGGTAATAGCATGAGTGGCGAGGCTGATGCGATTGCTGATGCATGTAAGATGGTAAAGTTAAGCATGACCAAGATGATGGAAAAGGTGTTTCCTGTGGTTGGAAAGATTGTATTAATTGACAATGCTAAAGATGATAAAGCTCTGACCGTCTATATTAATCTGGGAGCATCAAACGGAATTAAAAAGGGACAGAAGTTTGATGTTGCCATCATGAAAGACGTAGCAGGAGAGCAAGTAGCCAAAAATATTGGAACATTGACTGCAACAGAAGTTTCTGAGACAAAAACTCTTTGTAAAGTAAACAGTGGCGAAGTTGATATTTTCACTTCTGTAAATTCTGGTATAGATACAGCTATCAAAACTCGTGAGAAAAAGGGACTTTTAAAAGGATTAGGCGATGTTATGGGAAATGTATATGGTGGTAGCGGATTCATAGCAGACTCTGGTATGCAAGTGGAAAATTCCACTGAGAATACCGTTTCGGCTGCTTCTGTATCTGGTCATGCTGGAACAGCAGCATCAGGTCTAAAGACGGGTTCAGCAAGTAAGTTCAGCTACTATGATTTTATTTCCGGACCTAATGGACGTAAATACATCGAACCAATTCTTGATTGGTCTGCAAACAAAGCTACTATCATAGCTTATATGAAGGAAGCAGGCTATGTGAAGAGCGATGAAGACATGTTGGCTTTTGACAGCGATGATGATAATGACCCTCATAGTCCATCCATCATGTATATGATAATGAATGGTCAGTACTTCAGTGCAACATCTATGCTTATGCAAGTTAAAAAAGAAAGCGTTTTAACATGGATGAAGCAGCATTACATCTATAAGGGGAAAAACAATGGAGGCCTTGCCGATTTGCATAATTTTATTTCTAAAGATAAAAAAACAAGTATTATGGTCAGTTTTATGAATCTGAATGAATCAGAGTATTCAACTGTTACCATAGCATACCAAAAAGAATTCTAATTAATTGAGTTGAAGATAGTGCCGATAGGGTTTATCCTATTCGGCACTTTATTTTTATGAAAAGAAACAGAGTATTTTGCAAGTTTCCTTGCGTAATAAAAACAACTTGTCTCTGCTGCTATAAAAATGCAAGAAATAGCCCCCAAAAACGGCATGATTATTTGGACAAACCAATATTTATTCTTATCTTTGCATCCTATTTTTCATAGTAAGTATTTTAACAGTAAAAACTCAAAATGATGAAGCAGAAAAAACATCGAAAGATTCCGGCACTGGCTGCTGGAACCACACTCGTGGCAGCGATGACCCTGATGGCATCCTGCTCCACCGATTATGAAGACCAGATCGTGTACAACGACATTGAAAAACCGTTTCAGGAAGATTTCAAAAAGGATACGGTGGTTTTCGAAAAGTTGCCGGCAGAACGGGCTAAACACATCCTGAATCTATCTGACCCATCAACTGAAATCGTAGACAAACCGGATTACACCTTCCAGACTGACAACCTCATCAATGTTAAGAAATCTACTGAGGACGAATCGCTCGTCATCACCAGTTGGTCGGCAAAACCAGTCTCTAACGTAACACTCGAGATGTATATCCCGGAAGTGGATGAATACATTCCGGTGGCGTTCATTAAATCCATTCCCGCCTTCTCCCGCTTCTCCTTCAAGCCATCATTCGTTGGCAGACGGACTATCTGGAAAAAGAAAAACGGAAACTTCGTGAGTTTCACCTGCCCGTATCTCGACCTTAACAGGAT
>ERZ1023862.192-NODE-192-length-13191-cov-8.266139_pt1 | contig 13191 bp, 7 predicted proteins | sample MGYA00380388_ERZ1023862 | MGnify/ENA primary metagenome ERZ1023862 (study PRJEB33179, sample SAMN07449007) | human gut metagenome | biome: Human-gut; feature: Human associated habitat; material: Faeces | host: Homo sapiens | place: India: Bhopal | collected... | reverse complement strand
GCCCTTCGCACGTTATTAATATATTAATTTAATTAGGAGAAAAAGAAAATGATAGAATATATTCATGGCGATCTGACAGAGCTGACACCTGCGCTGGCTGTTGTTGAGACTGCGGGGGTGGGCTACGGACTCAATATATCGCTCAATACATATACTGCCATTCAGGGCAAACAGGAAGTGAAACTCTATGTTCACGAAGTGCTGGTGGCTGGTGGAAGAGATGACTCTTTCACCCTTTTCGGCTTTGCTACCAAACAGGAACGTGAACTCTACCGCCTCCTCATCACCGTTTCTGGAGTAGGCGGAAATACAGCCCGTATGATACTCTCTTCACTCTCGCCACGCGAACTCTGCGAAATCATCTCTACTGGTAACGACAAGGTGCTGAAAACCGTGAAGGGTATCGGACTGAAAACAGCACAGCGAATCATCATCGACCTGAAAGATAAAATCGTGAGCCTCGGCATTGCTGACGAACTGCCAGCCAGCGGAGGCAATGTGGTGATGGTGAACAATGACGTAAAGGATGAGGCGGTAAGCGCCCTCACCATGCTCGGCTTCTCGCCGGCACCATCTGCCAAGGTAGTAGTAGATATCCTCAAGGCACAGCCTGATCTCCCCGTAGAACAGGTTGTGAAACTGGCATTGAAGCAAATCAAATAAGTTAGGAGCTTTTTATCGATGAAACAGAAGCAAAGATTCATATCTTTTCTATTGGCTTGGCTGATGGTGGCAACCTTCGGCTATGCGATAGCTTTGCCTCAACTTCAGGACGATAAAAAGAAAACCCGTACCAGCACAGCCCAGCCCGTGCAGCTCGATGAAGATACCATTCCCGATTCATTGCTGCATACCCGCTGGCAGATTCAGCGCACCCAACCTTACTCCCTGAGCGACCTCTATCAGAGTCCGCTCGACCTGAAACGTCCTGATAATCTGCAATATCAGGTAGTCTACAACGATACCCTCGACCGCTATATCATCGGCAACCGCATGGGCTCAACCTGGCTTTCGGCTCCTATCATGCTCACTCCGAAAGAGTATCTTGCATGGACCGAACAGCAGCAGCGCAACAGCTACTTCCGCAAGCAGAACGATGAAATCTTCCAGGCAAAAGGCAAGGAGAAGTTCGATTTCTCAGATATGCACTTCGACTTGGGACCTGCAGAGAAAATCTTCGGTCCTGGTGGCATCAGAGTGAAGACTCAGGGTTCTGCCGAACTCAAGTTCGGTATCAACAAGAAAAACATCGACAATCCTTCGTTGCCTATCCGCAACCGAAAGACGACGATGATGGATTTTGATGAGAAAATCAATCTCAACGTCAACGGAAAGGTGGGCGATAAGGTGAACATGAACCTGAATTACAACACCGATGCCACCTTCGATTTCGATGCACAGAACATGAAACTGAAGTACGACGGCAAGGAAGATGAAATCATCAAACTCGTTGAGGCGGGCAATGTCTCCTTCCCTTCCAACTCTTCGCTCATCAAAGGCGCCAGCAGTCTGTTTGGTGTTAGAACCGATATGCAGTTTGGCAAGCTCAAGCTGCAGATGGTAGCTTCGCAGAAGAAGAGTGCATCGAAGAGCGTATCTACCAGGGGCGGTGTGCAGCTCACCCCTTTCGAACTGAATGTAGCCGATTATGAGGAGAACCGCCACTTCTTCCTCTCCCAGTATTTCAGAAATCATTATGATGCCTGGATGCAGAAACTCCCTAATCTCACCACGGGCATCACCATTAACCGTGTGGAGGTGTGGGTTACCAACAAAACCGGCAATACCACCAATACCCGAAACATCGTAGCCCTGACTGACCTGGGCGAGAATCAGAAACTGAGCAACCCGATGTGGGCGGCGAGCGGACAGGTGCCTTCTAACCAGGCGAATACAGAGTATGCGGCGATGAACAGCCAATATGCTGCTGCCCGTGACATCGACCAGGCTGCAACCACTCTCGATGGAGGCGGACTGGTTGGCGGAGCCGATTATGAGAAACTGGAGAGTGCCCGTCTGCTCAATTCTTCTGAGTATACAGTCAATACCGCCTTGGGTTATATCTCATTGAAAACCAGTCTGCAGACCGACCAGGTGCTTGCCGTAGCCTATGAGTATACATCGGGAGGCGTTACCTATCAGGTGGGCGAGTTTGCATCCGATCTCAGCGATACCAAGCAGGCTCTCTTCGTGAAATCGCTCAAGAATACCAGTAACAATCCGCGACAGGGCAACTGGGGGCTGATGATGAAGAACGTTTATTATCTGGCTTCTACCGTAGAGAAGGAGAAGTTCCGCCTGGATGTGAAATACCAGAGCGATACCACCGGCGTATATCTCAGTTATATCCCTGAGCAGCAGGTGAAGGAGCAGCCTATCATCCGTGTGCTGGGCGCCGACCGTCTGGATAACAACAACAAGGCACACAGCAATGGATATTTCGATTATGTAGAAGGCTATACCATCTCTAATGGACGCGTGTTCATTCCGAAGGTAGAGCCTTTCGGCAGTTATATGCGTGATTATCTGGTCAAGCGGGGCGTGGCTGCCGACAAGGCTGAAAAGTATGCCTTTACCGAACTCTATGACAGTACGAAGACCGTAGCCAAGCAGATAGCCGAAAAGAACAAGTATCAGATTGTGGGACAGTTCAAGGGCTCTGCAGCCAATGTCATCTCGCTCGATGCCTACAATGTGCCACAGGGCTCGGTGGTCGTTACGGCAGGCGGTATCACCCTGAAAGAGGGCACCGACTATTCGGTAGATTACAGTGCCGGTGAGGTGACCATCCTGAACCAGAGCATCATCGATGCCGGTACGGCTGTCAACGTTTCTCTGGAGAGTAATACCGATTTCGGACAAACCCGAAAAACGATGTTCGGACTGAACTGGGAGTATGATTTTACCAAGAACTTCCAGTTGAGCGGTACTATCCAGCACCTCTCCGAACAGGCGCTTACCACCAAGGTATCCATGGGCTCCGAACCGCTGAAGAACACCCTTTGGGGCATCAATCTCAACTGGCGCAAGGAGAGTCAGTGGCTCACCAATGTGCTTGACAAGATACCATTCCTGCACCTCACCCAGCCATCGCAGATATCCTTTACAGGAGAATTTGCCCAGCTCATTGCCGGTGAGGCAGGTGGCACACAGGACAATGCATCTTATATCGATGACTTCGAGGGTACGAAGACTACCATCGATGTAACTACTCCTACCTCCTGGTTTATATCCAGTGTGCCTTCGCTCAATTTCAAGGACGATTACAGCGACAAGACCGGTCTGAGCAGCGGTTTCCACCGTTCGCGCCTAGCCTGGTATACCATCGATCCGCTGTTCACCCGCCGTGGAAGTTCGCTCACTCCGGGACATATCAAGGGCGACCTCAAGCAGTTGAGTAACCATTATGTTCGCGAGGTCTATACCAAGGAGCTCTTCCCATTGCGCGACCAGAGCAGTTATCAGGGCGCTACCAATACCCTGAATGTACTCAATCTGGCCTACTATCCAAGTGAGCCGGGACCATACAACTTCAATGTAACAGATTTGCAGGCTGACGGAACCCTGCAGAATCCGCAGCGCAACTGGGGCGGAATGATGCGTAAGCTGGATACCAACGATTTCGAGCAGGCAAACATCGAATACATCGAGTTCTGGATGCTTGATCCGTTCATCTATTCCCGCGAAGAGGCTGATGCTGCCGATTATGGTGGCGATTTCTACATCAACCTGGGCGAGGTGAGCGAGGATATCCTGCGTGATGGCAAGAAATTCTATGAGAGTGGTATGCCGGTGGATGGCAGCAAGAGCTACACCTATACCCAGTGGGGTAAGATTCCTACCCAGAGCTCCGTGACCTATGCCTTTGCTACCACCAGTGGCAGCAGAGCCTTGCAGGATGTGGGTTTCAACGGACTGACTGATGCCGAGGAGCAGGAATTCTACAAGAGTGCTTATCTCGACCAGATTCAGGGCAAGGTGAACCAGGCGGTATTCGACAGCATCTTTGCCGATCCGGCACGTGATGACTACCACTATTTCCGCGGTTCCGACTGGGATGAGATGCGTGCTCCTATCTTGCAGCGATATAAGTATATCAACAATCCTCAGGGCAACTCGCCTGACAGCGACAGCCGTTCTGAGAGCTATGATACTTCTTATAAGTCAACGCCGGATGTCGAGGATATCAACCAGGATTATACCCTCAACGAATATGAGAAATACTTCCAGTACCGTGTCAGCATCCGTCCGGAAGATCTCGTGGTGGGTAACAATCATATTGTAGATAAGCGTGAATACAGCCAGACCTGGCGTGATAATACCAAGTCTACCGTTACCTGGTATCAGTTCCGCATACCTATCGATGAGTTTGAGAGCCGTCAGGGCAACATCAACGATTTCTCCAGCATCCGCTTCATGCGTATGTTCCTCACCGGTTTCAAGAAACCTATCGTGCTGCGTTTCGGTACCTTCGACCTCGTGATGGGCAAGTGGCGTACTTATGACCAGCCGCTTAGTGCAGCCAGTGGCGGAACCCTCGACGCAAGCAGCGTGAGTCTGGAAGAGAACGGCGAGAAGACACCGGTCAACTATGTATTGCCTCCGGGTATCAGGCGCGAACAGGATCCTAGTCAGCCTCAGTTGGTTGAGGCGAACGAGCAGGCGTTGAGTCTGGTGGTCAAGAACATGAGCACAGGCGAGGCGAAGGCGGTTTACAAGAATTCTACCCTTGATCTGCGCCAGTACAAGCGCATCCAGATGTTTGCCCATGCCAATGCATTGGAGCAGAATACCACCCGTCTGCAGGATGGTGATCTCTCAGTCTTCATCCGTCTGGGTAGTGATTACAAGAACAATTACTACGAGTATGAAATCCCGCTGAAACTCACCGAGCCACGCTCCAACTACAACCGCTATGTGCTAGCCGACTGTAAGGCGGTATGGCCTGAGGAGAATATGCTCGATGTGCCGCTGAGCGTCTTTACGGCATTGAAGAAAAACCGCAACAAGGCGAGGGCACAGGGTGTGGCTTCTTATCTCGCTCCTTATTCCATGATGGATGCAGAACATCCGCAGAACAAGATTACCATCGTGGGTAATCCGAGTCTCGGCGAGGTGAAGACCATGATGCTGGGTGTGAGAAACAATTCTGCCGACATCAAGAGCGGTGAGGTATGGATAAACGAACTCCGACTCAAGGAACATAATAATTCGGGTGGTTGGGCTGCCAATGCCAACCTCAACGTACAACTCTCCGATCTGGGTAGCGTGAATGCCACCGGCAGATACATCAGCGAGGGATTCGGCGGTCTGGAAGATGGCGTGGCAAGTCGCACTACCGATAATTACGGTACTTACAGTGTGACCACATCGCTCGAAATGGGTAAGTTCTTCCCTGACAAGGCGAAGGTGAGCATACCTTTATATTATAGTGTTACCAAGGAGAAGACCACTCCTAAGTATAATCCGCTGGATACCGATATGGAGTTGAAGGATGCCCTCGATGCTGCCGGCTCCAAGCATGAGCGCGATTCTATCGAGAATATCGCTGCCACCAAGATTACGCAGACCAACTTCTCCATCTCGAATGCCCGGGTGGGTATCGCTACCAAGCGACATCCGATGCCATACGATCCAGCCAACTTCTCATTCACCTACAGTCATCAGCATCAGTATACTACGGGTGAAACGACGATGTATGAGCGCAAGGACAACTGGCGCGGAGCCTTGGATTATTCGTGGAGCCCGGTTTATAAGGCATGGGAACCATTCAAGGGACTGAAGAACAAGAGCAAGTGGCTCGACATACTGAAACGTTTCGGACTGAACTGGCTGCCGCAGAACATAGCTTTCAATACCGAGATGACGCGCGACTACTACGAGTTGCAGGAGCGCGATATGGAAACCCTGATGAGTGGAGCTGCCGGAGTAGACTCCAAGTTGCCGCTCACCTTCAGTGAACAGTTCCTCTGGAACCGTGAGTTCTCCATCAACTGGGATCTGACCAAGAACCTGCACATGAACTTCCAGAGTGCTACCCATGCACAGATAGAGGAACCTTATACACCGGTCAACAAGGATCTTTATGCCGACCAGTATCATGCCTGGAAGGACTCCGTATGGACCAGCATCCGCCACTGGGGTGCACCGCTCGACTACAGTCAGAATTTCCAGGCATCCTACAAGGTGCCTCTCAATCTGCTGCCTGTCTTCGACTGGGTGAACAGCGATGCCTCTTACAATGCCAACTATTCTTGGGAGCGCGGTACAGAGGATGAGGAGGGCAACTCGTATGGAAATACCATCAATACCCAGCGCGAGCTGACATTGAACGGTAACTTTAACTTGGTGAAACTCTACAACCATGTGCCTTTCCTGAAGAAGGTAAACGATAAGTTTGACCGTACCCAGAGTAGGGCACAGATGCAGCGCAAGAAGCTGGAAAAAAAGAAAAAGAAGCAGGAAGCAAAGGAACAGGCGGCAGATCCGAAGAAGGCGCTGCCTAAGAACAAGCGTGCCTTCGAACGGGAAATCACCCTCCTGCCTGATACCACATTCAAGATACGCCACGGCAAGAATACCAAGCGACTGATTGTGAATGCCAAGACGGAAGACGGCAAAGTGTTCCCGCTTAAATATAAAAAGGTGGATAATAACCAGATCAGAATCATCTCAAAGGTAGATACTGCCATGAAGGTGAAACTCTCCGTACTGGCTAAGGAACCGCTTGATGATAAGAAATGGTATAAGGGATTGCAGTTGGCTAGTCGCCTGGCAATGATGGTGCGCAATGTGAGCATCAACTATCGCAGCAGCTATCAGCTCACCCTGCCGGGCTTCTTGCCTAGTGTGGGTGATGCCTTCGGACAGAAGAAGGTGGGACAGATGGCACCGGGTCTTGACTTCGCCTTCGGTATGGTTGGCGACGATTATATCGAGAAGGCTAGAAACAACGACTGGCTGCTCTGCAACGACAGTATCGCAACACCAGCCACTACCAGCAGAACGGATAATCTTACGTTGCGTGCCACCCTGGAGCCTGTCAAGGATTTCAAGATTGATCTCTCAGCCACACGTACCAAGACCACGCAGAAGAGCATACAGTATATGTATGAAGGAACGCCAACTACCCAGAGTGGAGCCTTCCAGATGACTACCATCTCGCTGGGTTCGGCTTTCGAGGGAATGGGCAATGCCAATTCGGGGTATCGCAGCAAGACCTTCGAGAAGTTTGTCAACTCGCTGGCTGGTTTCAGAGATAGGGTAGAGGCTCAGTATGCAGGAACTGTTTATCCGGCTGGTTCGGCTCTGGCTGGCGGCAAGTTTGATGCTTCTCGCACGCCGGTTAACCAGTATAGCAGCGATGTCATGATTCCTGCCTTCCTCAAGGCTTATACCTCGATGGGGGGCAATTCGCTCTCGGTATTCCCAGCATTGAGCCGGATGTTGCCAAACTGGACCATCCGTTACAGCGGACTGGGACGTCTGCCTTGGTTCAACGAGCACTTCAAGAGTATCAACATCAACCACTCTTACAAGAGCGTCTTTGCAGTTGGCAGCTACAACAGTTACAGCACCTTTCAGGAGTATATGAACGGTCTCGGCTTCGTGAGTGATGCCACTACGGGCAATCCATCTCCAAGCAGCATGTTCAACATTTCGCAGGTAAGTATCAACGAGTCGTTCTCGCCATTATTGGGTATGGATGTCACATTCAACAATAATATGACAGTGAAGGCAGAATATCGCCAGACCCGTGTGTTGAACCTCAGTATGACGAGTGTGCAGCTGAACGAGGCATTGAGTAAGGACTGGGTAATCGGTATGGGTTACCGCATCAACAACTTCGATGTTTTCGGCTGGGGTGCCAAGGCATCCCGTTCCAAGTCGAAGGGCGGCAACAAGAATGCAGCCAATAAGAATGCGTCGACCACCAAGACGGTTCAGAATGGTACCAACCATGACCTGAATCTACGTCTTGACTTCAGTTTCCGCAAGCAGGCAGCCATTGTTCGTGATATTGCCTCAATGGTAAGCAGTGCCAGCAGCGGCAACAATGCTCTGAAACTGAGCTTCTCTGCCGATTATACCTTCAGCAAACTCCTTACCATGAGTTTCTATTATGACCGTCAGACCAACACCCCGCTCCTGTCGAGCAGCAGTTATCCTACCACCACACAGGATTTCGGCCTGAGCATCAAGTTCTCGCTGACGAGATAAAAAGAAAATTCACCAGAACCAATAGGTAGAAAGAAAGATTCTCTAATTCTCAAATTTTTGAAAATAAAAAAGCTCGGATGCATCACAAGCATCCGAGCTTTTTAATATTCTGATAATTCTTGATTACTCCTTGTCGTAAGCATGAACAGGGTAGTCGATGGTATAGTGGAGACCACGGCTCTCCTTGCGTTCTATCGCCATGCGGGTGATGAGATAACCCACGTTGATCATGTTGCGGAGCTCGCAGAGTTCCTTGCTTACCTTTACACGCTTGAAGAGATTTTCGGTCTCTTCGTAGAGAAGATCGAGACGGTCCCATGCTCGCTTCAGACGGAGGTCACTGCGCACGATGCCTACATAGTTGCTCATGCATTCGCCCACCTCTTTCACGCTCTGTGTAATCAGCACCTTCTCTTCGTTGGTCAAAGTACCTTCATCATTCCATGCTGGTACCTTCTCATTGAAGTCGTACTCATCTACATGTTCAATACTGTGCTTGGCAGCAGTCTCGGCATAAACCACAGCCTCGATGAGCGAGTTGCTGGCAAGACGGTTACCGCCATGCAGACCGGTGCATGAACACTCGCCCAGGGCATAGAGACGGTTGATGCTTGAACAGCCGTTCAAATCTACCTTGATACCACCACACATATAGTGAGCGGCAGGACGAACAGGGATATACTCCTTGGTGATGTCGATGCCGATGCTCAGACACTTGGCGTAGATATTAGGGAAGTGACGCTTGGTCTCCTCTGGATTCTTATGGGTTACATCGAGACAGACATGATCCAATCCGTGAATCTTCATCTCCTTATCGATGGCACGAGCCACGATGTCACGAGGAGCCAGACTCAATCGCTTATCATATTTCTCCATGAAACTTTCGCCGTTAGGCAGACGCAAGATGCCACCGTATCCACGCATCGCCTCGGTGATGAGGAAGGCAGGATGGGTTTCGCCCGGATGATAAAGAGCGGTTGGGTGGAACTGGACAAACTCCATGTCGGCTACAGTTCCCTTGGCACGGTATACCATCGCCTCGCCATCACCCGTAGCGATGACAGGGTTGGTGGTAGTCTGATAAACAGCACCACATCCACCGGTACACATCACGGTAACCTTACTCAGATAGGTATCCACCTTCTGGGTATCAGGATTCAATACGTATGCACCGTAACAGTTGATATAAGGAGTGCGGCGAGTAACACGGGCACCCAAGTGGTGCTGAGTGATAATCTCCACGGCGAAATGATTTTCCTTGATATCGATATCCGGACAGTTGCGCACAGCCTCCATCAGACCGCGCTGGATTTCTGCACCCGTATCATCGGCATGATGAAGGATGCGGAACTCGCTGTGACCGCCCTCACGGTGGAGGTCGAACTTGCCGTCCTGCTGCTTATCGAAGTTGACGCCCCACTGCACGAGCTCCTTGATCTGCTCCGGTGCCATGGTGACAACCTGCTTCACTGCTTTATAATCGCTGATATAATCACCAGCAATCATTGTATCCTGTATGTGCTTGTCGAAGTTATCCACTTCCAAGTTGGTAACTGACGCCACACCACCTTGTGCGAATGACGTGTTAGCCTCGTCGAGCGAGGTCTTGCAAATCATACACACCTTACCTTTATGCGCTCTGGCTACTTTCAGGGCGTAACTCATACCGGCAACTCCTGAGCCGATAATCAGAAAATCATACTTATAAACCATTGAGTTTATTCTTATCTAATTTCAATTTTAAGAACGGGTGTTTTTATCTATAAAACAGCCCCATTCTCTCAGAATTAATTCTTAATTCGTTGCAAAAGTAATAATTAATCTTTAAAATGAGTAATAAGAGAGGGATTTTTTGTAATTTTGCAGCGAAATTTAAGGTTATATAGTCTTTTAGACTATCAAAAGGTCGTAAAAACGACAATAATATAAGGTAATAAATCAAAGTTATGGCAGATAGAACTTTTCATAAGCGCTTTACGCTGACGGCACGTATCGGTGTGGCGGTGTTTGCAATCCTGGCACTCTACTTCTTCTGGGTCAAACTGGCTATCATCGGCATCTTTGTGGCTATCATCATCGTGGGCATGATAGAGCGCATACTGAATACAACCTATACCTTCAAGATGGTAAAACCGATAGACCTCGATGAGGAGATGGAATATCTCATCATCAATGAGGGCAGGTTCTCTTCCAACAGAAATGTGCCGCTATGTGATGTCATTGATGTACACATCGCCAAGACTTTCTTCGGATTAGACCATTGTGTGGTCATCGAATACGGGCATAAGAATATTGTGACCGTTCAGCCGGATAATGAAGAGGCGTTTATGGAGAGAATCAAAAATAAATAATTTCTTTTAAGTTCAGGTGAACTGATTGTGATGAAAAAGATAATATATATGATGTTGGGTCTGATGATGGTATGGATATCCGTACCGGTGCAGGCCCAGAATGTGATTGAAGATGAGGGAATAGAAACGGTTGATGAGGAGGATGTTTCCGACTCTACACTCGTTGACTCCCTGGCAGCGGATACGCTGACGCAGAAATTTCCTTGGCCCGAATCGGTGAAGGTGGGTATTGATAAACTCCTTGAAAGCAAGATGTTCGAAACATCACAGGTAGGACTGATGGTCTGGGACCTGTCTGCTGACTCTTGTATCTATCAGAGAAATGAACGACAGCTGATGCGTCCGGCAAGTACGATGAAGCTCCTGACTGCCATTACGGCGCTCGATAAGTTGGGCGGTTCTTACCAGTTTAAAACCACTCTGAAATATACTGGTACCATTGAGAATGGAGTGTTGACGGGTGATGTCTATTGTATAGGCGGTATGGATCCCCGTTTCAACAGCGATGATATGTCGGCATTTGTTAATAGTCTGAAGGATATGGGTGTTGACACCATCCGTGGCAGCATCTATGCCGACCGCTCTTTGAAGGATGCAGATTTGTTGGGTGAAGGCTGGTGCTGGGATGATGACAATCCGGTGCTTTCGTCACTGGTGTTCCAGCGCAAGGACATCTTTATGGACAAGTTTCTTGCCAAGCTCCGTGAGGAGGGCATCGAATATTCCTGCTTTGGGGCTTCAGAGAAGACTTGCCCTGCGAGTGCCTTTACGGTCTGTACCCGATTCCATACGATGGATCAGATTCTGCACAAGATGATGAAGGAGAGTGATAATCTCTATGCCGAGAGCATGTATTATCAGATTGCGGCTTCTACGGGCAATAAATGGGCGAGTGCCAAGAGTGCCCGAAATGTGGAAAGACAGCTTATCCGTAAGATAGGACTCGATCCGGCAAGATATAAACTGGCTGACGGCTCGGGACTTTCGCTCTATAATTATCTCAGTGCTGAACTGGAGGTGAAACTGCTGCGTTATGCTTATCTTAACGGTAATATCATGGACCATCTGAAGCATTCGCTGCCTATCGGTGGGGTTGACGGTACGTTGAAGAAGCGTATGAAGAACAGTTTTGTGCATGGCAATGTGAAAGCGAAGACGGGTACGCTGACGGGCATCATCTCATTGGCGGGTTACTGTACCGCAGCCAATGGTCATGAACTCTGTTTCGCCATCATCAACAATGGTATCATGCATGGCAATAATGCCAGACACTTTGCAGATAAAGTATGTACTTTGCTCTGCCAACCGTGAGCGTTAGTTGATAGTTTATAGTTGATAGTTAATAGTTTTATGGAGGAAATTCGTAAGTTTGTAGATGAAATGATAACATGGGCAGGAGTCACCGGTGATTTTGTGCCCATGCTGCGCCATATTTTGCTCACCATTACTGCCATCCTCTTGGCGATGTTGAGCGATTTTCTGTGTCGCAAGATACTGGTTCCGCTCATCAGTAAGATTACTGATAAGACGGACATCACTTGGGATGATGTGCTGCTGAACAAGAAGGTGCTCACCTCGGCTTGCCATATTGTGCCGGCTGTGGTGATATGGTCGCTCATGCCGCTGATTTATCTGGAGTATCCGATATTCAAGGAGATATTGGAGCGGGCTACGGGCATCTATATCGTGGTGATGTCGGTGCGTACGGTTCTGGTCTTCATCGGGTCTTTCAAAGGATTGGAGGATTCTCAGGAACGACGCTCGTCGGCTCAGCAGTATTTCCATACTTTCTGCGGTGTTCTCAGGGTATTGATGCTCTTCGTGGCTGCTGTGGTGGTGATTGCCATCCTGTTAGGCAAAAACCCGATGACCCTCTTTGCCGGTTTGGGTGCTACCTCGGCTGTCCTGATGCTGGTCTTCAAGGATACCATTACGGGATTGGCGGCTGGTGTGCGTCTTACCAGCAATGATATGTTGCATAAGGGCGACTGGATTACGGTGAAGTCGGTGGATGCCAATGGTATCGTTGAGGATATGTCACTCACGACCGTGAAGGTGCGCAACTTTGATAACACCATCGTTACTATTTCGCCTACTACCCTGGTGAATGGTTCGTTCCAGAACTGGATTGGTATGCAGAAGAGTGGTGGACGAAGAGTGAAGCGCGTGGTTTACTTCGATTTCCGTAGTGTCCGTCTGGTGGATGAGACATTAAAATGCACTCTGCTTACCAAGCATTTCGCCACCGAAGATTCGTTTAAGTTGAAGGAGTCGTTGCAGAAGGCGATAGATAAAGATATACAAGAAGGGAAGGATATTGAGGATTTAAAGAATCCTGCAGCCCTTGCCCCTACCAATCTCCAGCTTTACCGTAAATTCATGGAGAAGTATCTGCGCCAGCGTCCGGAGGTCAATACCGATCTCACATTGATGGTGCGCCACATGGAAGCCACGCAATGCGGTCTTCCTATCGAGTTCTATTTCTTCATCAAGGATAAGGTATGGGTGAATTATGAGCACATTCTCGCCGATATCATGGAGCATGCCTATGCCTTGGCGAATGAGTTCGGTCTGAAGATTTACGAGCAATATCCGGAACAGTAATTACTTTGAACATTGA
>ERZ1023862.190-NODE-190-length-13266-cov-7.483082_pt1 | contig 13266 bp, 15 predicted proteins | sample MGYA00380388_ERZ1023862 | MGnify/ENA primary metagenome ERZ1023862 (study PRJEB33179, sample SAMN07449007) | human gut metagenome | biome: Human-gut; feature: Human associated habitat; material: Faeces | host: Homo sapiens | place: India: Bhopal | collected... | reverse complement strand
AAACAAGAGGCTCTGGAAAAGCCCGACAGGTAATATGCAACCACCACACCCACTATGTTGATTTCGATTGAAGTCAACGATGCAGGTAGAATGTGCCTTGCAATTGCCCTGTCTATAAAAATTTTCCAGATTTCTTGTTAGGACTGCAGGACACAAACGTGTCAAGTATGTCGTCAGTGAGCCACTGCGACCCGCTGACGATGCAAATTTAGAATTTTAATTTCATCCGACAAAAAATCACCGATAGGCAGCAGTCTAATCGATGATTATCTTGAGTAACTTATATGAGTCAATTAACTTAATCACTTTTCGAAAACTGTCCATGTGCAACAGTTAAGACATCCTCCGTGAATCACAAGATCGGAAGAGTCGACCATCTCAATTCGGCCATGGTATTCTGGCATGAGTTTGGCGATTTGTTCAAATGCCTGTTCGTCTTCAGGAACATTGAACCGAGGAAGGATAAGGACATTGTCGGTCTGCAGCCAGTTGATATAGGCCCAATTGTTCTTGTAAGGCTTCTTTACGTTGTATTTAAGTTCCTTTACATGATTAAAATGCGGGAGAAGACTGCGTTTGAATCTATATGCCATATCAGGGTCAAACTGTGAGTAGTTTGTCATCAGGATAGTGCCGTTACCTGCATATCTGCAGATACCGTCAGCATGCCCAAACATCTCTGCCGTATCCCATGGCAATATAATCAGCCTGCCTTCTAATGTGTTTTCCAAAGTCTCTGACAGTTCTCTGACAGATATTTGAGGATTTTCTTCAAATACCTTACTGGTCATGATAAAACAATCTTTAGCTTTGACGATATTACCTCCATCAAGGCGTAATTTCGACAAGTCAGATGTTACATTCATGCCCAAGTCACGGCAAAGGAGATTCCCATCCGTGATTGTCTTCTTATATAAAGGAGATTGGAGGTAGTCCGGGTCGTATAAGTAGCCAGCAAACTGATCGACACTTATCTGAATTGGCATATAGTCCCGGCACCAAATGTCTTTGGTGTCCTGTAATAATGACCATTTCACTTCGTGTCTGTCCAGAACGGATGCGAGTCCCTTGAAAGTGACGGGACACCTCTCCTGCAGGAGAGAGGAAACATATACTTTATTACATAGGCTGTCCTGAATCATTGCTCTTGCCGTTTTATCCTGAATCGCCATCGGCGCAGATCTTTTTCTCCTTTGATACTTTTACCATTCTCATCATATTTAGAGACATTGACCCTGGTATCATCGGTCAGCTCATTCTGAGGACACGACCTGTCGTCTATCCATCTGATATTCAATCCTCCGGATATGCAATTCGAATAGCCGAACATGTTCTCACGCAGATAAGTTGGTTTACCTGTCTCATATGTTTCCTTTCCATCTTCGTATCTGTGTCCACGAATCAAGAACGAAGCACGATACTCTTCAAATGGATTCTCAAAGGAGACATCAACTCCTGAATTGTGAGGGCAAATCGATCCTACGGGGAAATATGGCACTTCCTCTTTTGTCCCTCTATGATACATACAGAAGTCTTTTTTCCAGAGTTCCTGTTCATTCCGTTCACTGTGGAAATAGAACTCCACATCGGTCACAAAGATTTTTGCAGTACCATTAATGAGAAAATAGCCGCCGTTGATGACAACGTCGGCAATGTTTCTGAATTTGTCTATCAGTTCTTTTTCATTTCTGGCATTACGGCCGTTAAATGATTCAAGTATATCAATCAGCTTTTCCATAATGCCGCAAAGTTAAGAATAAGTAGAATTCGAACCAAACTTTTTATGTTAAGATGTCCTTACTCTTCGGATTTGGAGAAATACTCTAAAATGTCCAAAATCGTTGCTTTATAGAAACGCCCAAAGTCTGTTGTCGTACTGAACTCTTCATAAACCTTAAAACAGACTTGCCCCAAAACTTTATCGTAAAACAAATCATAGTTACTCCCGGATGCTGAAAAATCAAAAGCCTCTCCTTTTTTCCCCTCGCTTAACGCTGTATCGAAATCTTTAAGATTAGAAAGCATCTCTTCCTTATTGCCAAGGAGCAGAATGACTCTGTCGAATAGTTTGGAGTTGTTGTTAGGAAGAGAGACCGAATATACTTCGATGCCATCAACAGTAGATTTGTACAGTGTCACAGAACCATTCGTAAATGATTTTATCTTTTCTGTTTCCGAGGATTTCCTCAACTGGGCAAAGCAAGCGGGAGAAACAGCACTCAAGGCAAGAGTAAATACAATCAAAATTATAAATCGTTTCATTACTAATAGTTTAATTATTGTTCTTATACAGTTCATACAAATGTATAGATTATTTCTCGCTTTTCCGCGTAGAGGTAATGATAAAATCCCTTCGGATGATACACTTGGCGTTCTGGAAGGGTTTATCTCCGCTGATTCCGTAGTTTCGGAGATAGGCGTACCCGACCCCGAGGGCATCCTTGTCCCAGTGGCCACAGAGGGCTTTCAGGCTCCCGTAGTAGTAATGCTGACCGCCGATACAATGACGTTCGTGTCAATAACGGCGTAGAATTTATCTTCCATTGCGCACCTTCTGAATCTCGGCGTTTATCTCTTCAAGTGACATGTCCTGGATTCCTGCCTCGGCAGCTGCTGCTCTCATCTCGAGGAAAGCGACCCAAGCGTCCTTGTTGATCTGTTCTTTGGTTGATGCCTTGATCTCAAACGGAATGCGTCTTTCACGTACAACGGTCTTCATGAATACAGTGATTGCTGCTGTGCTGGTGAAACCGAAATCATCGCAGATGCTATCGAAATTTTTCTTGAGAGTATCATCAACTCTCATTGATAATGTTGCCTGTGCCATAGTTGTGGATCTTAATATGTATTGACAAATATAATACGTTGTATTGCAATTTGCAAACAATATGCCGAATTAAGTCGAAGTTCGGGGGTGGTTTCTAATTAACCCTACATGTTCAACCTGACTCAATAAATGGCCCAATAAATGGACCGATAGACAGGAGCTGATTTTGCAAATGTTTGCTGAGGACAAAAGTCTGAGTAGAGAAAGGATATGCGAAAAGACGGGATTATCAGATAGTACAATCAAACGCGAGATTGCATTCCTAAAAAAGTCAGGATATCTGGAACGTATCGGGAGCCTTAAATACTTTCTTTTTAGACTACAGAAAATCTATGCGTAACACACAGGGTTTTCCCCCTGACCCGTAATACTTAACTCAACTATTGAATGTACAGGATTTAATCCGACAAATTATCACCAAAAGAGAGTTGCTTGATTGAAGATTATCTTGAATCACTTGAATGAGTTAATCTTGATAATTTGTCGCTTTCTGTATACCTTTGGAAAGCAATTAACCCTAAAGTTATTTATAACCATTTGTTTCCAGAATGATTAACTTCAAAGATAATCCAAAACCATGGCAAGTGGCATTACTAATCGTCGTATCCTGCATCGGCGTACATTGTCTTGGAACGGTCGAAATGATGGTATGGCACGCAATCGGAGGTGGATTCCCCGCACTTGCTGTATCTGTGGCAAGTGTTGCAATAATTGTGTTGTTATTGTTGTGGTTTGACCGTGGGATGCGATTGACAAAGCGAATCTCATCTGCATATCTGGACATATTCAAAGGTTGTTGGTCAACATTCTTGGCTCTATTCTTGATACTATCCATGCTTATGGCAGAAGAACAGTTCCATAGTATCAAAGAGACAAAGGATAGCGCGTCGGATTATTTGCAGACAGCAGAAACCTCTTCCGAACACAACAATGTAGACAATTATATCCCTATCGAAGCAGCAATAAACTTAGTTCCTGAATTTCAGGACCTTCCTGATGACAAATACTATCGTGGTCCATATAAAATCGGTGAATACTTCGGACTTGACTCATCATACTGTTTCAATGCAGAAGATACTAAAGTACAGGATATGTCAGGACTGATCTACAAATCGGACTATTGCTTTCATTTTGGGCTCCGTTGTCCCAACAACAGCGTGCTCCTGAATTATGTCTCAAAAAGGATAAAAGAGGATGTTTGTGTAGAAGAAGAGCTTCCGCTGTATGAAAATCCCGCTTCGGCATCAGACATCTGTGACTATTATGTTACTCCATGGCTTTCCTCGAAAGACTCAATCCCATCAGATAGGGGACCTGTTTTTCGGCACGGAGATCTCATCATTGACTGCTGGAGAAACCGTTATTTCACTACCTTTCAGGAGATCTCCTGGGAGTCTTATAGGACACTTAGCTCCGAAGTGGTCTGGAATACAGTTGACAATCAAACAGGAGAAGTGCTCTCCTTGCAAGACATGATCAAGGAGTCCGGAATGGACGTTTTTGCAAAGCTGGTTTTTCGGCATTTGATGAGTGAGGACGGCAGTTGGATTTCTCGAAACACCTCCATCAATTCAAATCTCCGTTCGTACCTTTCACCGGATTATGGATATGGGTGCGCCATTATAGAGGAAGGTATTGTCGTCTATTACCCTATGTACGCTATGGAAAATGGAACTTATCTTCCATATAATGCAGTGATTCCTTATGCAGAGCTGGAGGGAATCCTAACGGATGACATTAAAAAGAGATTGTTTTTATAACTAGAAGACTGAAGGTCAAGCCAATAATTGAGATAATAGAAAACCTTGTCATTAAATGACACTTTATTCGATTAGTTTTTGGATGCGTAACGAAAAACAGTTACTTTTGTAATCGAAAACTCCGTCATCAAATGACACAAAATTCGATTAATAATGACTATTGAACGAAAAAAATATCTTGACGAACTCATTTCTCTGCGGAATAACGGGATGATCAAGGTTATCACCGGAATGCGCAGATGCGGTAAGTCGTATCTGCTTTTCGAGCTGTTTACTTCGTATCTCGAAACATCCGGCACCGCTCCTGATCATATCATAAAAGTAGACTTGGAGGACTATAAGAACCGGAGCATGAGAAATCCCGATAATCTTTATGCCTTTGTGGAGAGCAGTATCACTGATGATGGGATATATTATATTCTATTGGACGAGGTCCAGATGCTAGATGACTTTGAAGATGTGCTGAACGGTTTCTTGAAGATGCGGAATGTGGATATCTATGTAACCGGTAGTAATGCGAAATTCCTGTCCAAAGATATTATTACGGAGTTTCGCGGACGCGGTTTTGAAGTAAAAATGTACCCTCTAAATTTCAAGGAGTATATGTCCGCTTATTCCGGAACAGTGCAAGCCGGGTTAAATGAGTATATGTTATATGGCGGTCTTCCACAGATATTGTCGTATGAAACCGAAGAGCAAAAAGTACGCTTCCTGAAGTCGCTATTTGACGAAACCTACATCAAGGACATCAAGGATCGCTATGAGATACGTAAGGACGATGATTTGGAAGAACTCATCAATATTATGGCCTCCGGCATAGGTGCTTTGACCAATCCGAATAAATTGGCCGATACGTTCCGAAGCGAAAAGAAGTCAGTTATATCCTACGATACGATCAAGGATTATATCGACTATCTCTGCGATTCCTTCCTGATTGAAAAATCTACCCGTTACGACATCAAAGGAAAGCGGTATATCAATTCTCCATATAAATATTATTTCATGGATTTGGGGTTGCGCAACGCACGAATCAATTTTCGCCAATCAGAAAAAAGCCATCTAATGGAAAATATTGTTTACAATGAATTGAGGGCTCGTGGGTTCAATGTGGACGTGGGCATCGTTCCTGTCGTGACAAAAGATAAAGACGGAAAACAGAAGCGTTCAACTCTTGAAGTCGACTTTGTCTGCAATTTAGGTAGCAGACGTTACTACATACAGTCAGCATACCGTATGGAGTCGGACGAGAAAATAAAGCAGGAACAAGCTTCTTTGCTGAAAGTGGATGATTCATTCAAGAAGATCATCGTTATCGGAGAAGAAAGTCCGGTTATAAGGGATGAATCCGGCATCACAACCATAAGCATTTATGATTTTCTGCTGAAGGACAATTCATTGGAATTATAAACCTTCTAGTAGCTCAGGCCGACTTAAATCGACAGCTTGCGGCTAATAAGAAGAGCTATTTGTCATATGACAATGTGGAATCACGACTCATACTCGTCATCCATCGGCAGAATAGTCTCCGGTGCGGCTTCCTCTACGATCCCGTCAGCCGGTCCGGAGCCTTGCACGTCATCGTCCTCATTGGCCTGCGGTTGACCGGCATCCGTCGAGACTTCTGCCGCCTCACTCTCCAGTCCGATTCCATGTGACTGGAGTATCATTGATATGTCGTCCTTTATCCTGTGGTAGTTGTCCTCGATGACGGAATCGATATGCATACGGACATATGTTTCCGCGTATTGGGAGAGGAATGCCGTCTTGTCTTCGTCCGGGACCCCTTCCAGTTCTTGTTCTATGTCGCTTTCATCGATGGCGTCATTGATTCCTCTGCTCTTTAACCTGCCAATGGCAAGCTGTCTGAGAGCCGCATCTCTCATGTCTCCTTCCATGATGGCACGTGTAAGTTTCTCTTCTCCGAACGAGGTCATGCAAGGTAGCGGCTTACTGGCTGCCTTTCTTGCTTTCATAGCATCCATGTCCACCACGATTTCCCCGCAGAACAGCTTCAGCTCTATCTTCGCCGTGAAGTCATCCGCCACCTTTCCGAAGAACGTTCCCTGGGACAATGTCTCTATCTTGTTCACAGGCATCAGTTCCTCCTCCGAGAAGGAGAGCTGGATACTTTCGTTGTCATCCGACAGGGTCTGGCTCTGGCGCTCGCGGAAATCACGTCCGAACATCTTGGACAACTCGTTGGCCGTGCTTCCGTTGACCTGGCCCGAGATGATGTTGCCGACGGCATTGAAGATGACGTTGGCGTACTTCTCCCCGTAGTCCCTCACGAACTGGGTCTTGTCCTGTCCTCCTAGGACCACGGCCACCAGATTGCTTCGCGCGGTCGTTATGACGCCTTCGATGCCTTTGATGAGCACCGTCGGTGCCTCGTCCAGAAGGATGGCGCTCTTCAGCTTGCCAGGATGGTTGACCAGCTTGAACAGCCTTGAGAAGAAGAGAGCAAGTGCTGCTCCGTATGTCGCCTGATTATCTGGATCATTGCCGACGCATACAATCTTTGGCTCGTCCGGGTTATTGATATCCAGTTTGAAATCGTCCCCGGAGAGGACCCAGTAGAGGGACGGCGTGGACATTCCCGCGACGGGGACCGTGGCGGAACTGGTCTGGCCGGCGAGCTGCTCGTTGGCCTTCTTCTGCAACGCCTCCTTGAAGGACGCCACTTTCGTCTGAAGCTCGGGATACTGCGATATGAGTCCGATGACATGTTCCGCCGGATGGCACATCAGTTCGACAAGATGTGGGAAGGAGCAGTACCGGCCCTTCTCGTATACCCATAGGAACGATGTGCAGCAGTCGATGTAGAGCTGCGCGGACTGCGTGAAGAAGTCCTTCTTGTCGGTCTCCACAAGGTTCTTCATTATCACGTCGGCAATCTCCGTGCAGTCCGTGAGGCTCGTTATATACTGGGGATTCAGAGGATTGCAGCGCAGCGAATACCTGGGGTCCTTGAAATTGACCACGCAGAACGTCGGGCGCTTCTGCCCGAGTCTATCATAATACTCGATATTCTGCAAAAGCATATTATAGACATCAAACGTGAGCGAAGGGTACTTGTAGTCATACACGAACATGGTATATCCCTTGCGTATCATCTGCTCCATGAAAGGCAGATACACCGAGAAGGACTTTCCCGACCCTGGAGTTCCGAGGACCATCGTGCCGCGGAAGGGATTGACGACATTGATCCATCCCGTATGCTGCCTGCCCTTGTACTGGTAGCGCGTCTGGAGATTGACGGAGAATTCCGTGTCGATCTTCTTTTCGCACTGCAGGAACGTCTCCTTGAAGTCGTTGCGCTTCTTGATGAACCCGGTCAGCTTGTACAGGGAGAGGGATGCGCCGAGAATGACCGTCAAGTACCCGACTGCCTAGGCCGCCGTATAGACGGCCGGATTGCCGAACGGAAAGAAATACAGGAAGACTCCCGAAACGGCGACAATCGAGATCCGCCACCACGGAAGGCTGTTTCTCCTGCCGTGACGCGTCATCACGGTAAGCAGGCTGAGCACCAGCGCCAGTCCCTTCGTGTACAGCGGCGAGGCGAAGTATCCTGCCCTGCGCATCTTCAGGAACATCTTCACGGCTATGGGATGCGTCATGCCCATTGAGTCCCATAGCGGATACGCATAGTAGTATATGTTCACCGCAAGGACGAAAATGCCCATCACGATGAATGTGGAATACGCCTTCTCGTATTCGGGTCTTATGGCCATGGCTCAATTGTAGAGTTTGTTCCTGTCGATTTCACTTCTCCCGCCCTTGGACAGTTCCGCCTCCATGTGCCTGTGGATCTCCCGGCAGAGCGTGGCGAACTCCCGGAGAGATTTCTCCCTCTCAGGATCGCTCATGTCGGCGAAATACTTCAGCATGGCCGAGTATGCGACGTCGCAGAGGTCGGCATCCGTCTCGAGCATGAGGACGAGCAGACCGATCCTGTCCGCGTCATACCTGACCTTGAAGGTGTCCGGCGTTCCGGTCTTGCACAAGGTCAGGTCCATCCGAATTTCACTCTCGCTGCTCTTCAGCCAGAGTTCGACCTGCTCCATGAGAGCTTTGGTCTTTTCCATGTCAATCTTCATATCATTCTCCTTTTGTTTCTTCGCTTCCTCTTGTTGTCAGACTCATCAGGGTCTCTTCCCATGCTGCCGCATTCTCCGCTGAGGACAGCGTCAAACAGCACCGAGAGCGCCTCGCTCACGCCGCTGTTGAAGGATTCCGCCTCAGCGGCCCCTGACGATTTAGTCCTGTCATTAGTTTCTCCATCATGTGTCGGGCCGCTCTCCGGAAGTTCCAAGATGGCGGTCCCGACGGACCTCGACAGCTCGGAACCCTTGAAGACGCAGGCCGACGTGTGGTCGATCAGGGTGGAGCCCCGCGGGATGCCGTCCTTGTCGCGGTATATGACCAGATCCACGCCCTGCGGTTTCAATGTACTGACAAGGGACGGAATGTCGCCGCACTTCTCAAGCGCGGAGGACACCTTCTTCAGAAGGCCGGCCTTCTCCCGCCTGACATCCAGACCGTCACACTCTTCAATCCTCTCGTCCACCTCCTTCATCACGTCAAGGCTCATCTTCACGTCGCTCACGGATGCCGTGCACGGCCTGCCGTCATCGCCGAGCCCCTGAAACGAAAGGTGCACCTTGAGGTCATCCTTTCCGAGCCCCTCGCGGACGAGGACTCCGTGGCAGCGCAGGACTTCGGCGAACTGCCTTCCGGTGGTGAACCTGTAGGTCAGTGAGTGGCGCAGGCAGTCCTCCATCATCCTGACCACATCACCCTCTCCGTAGCGGAAGACAGGAATCGTCACATTCGCGCCCTCGGTCTTTTTGGTCCCTCCGCCCTTGACGTAGCCGTACTTCTCCTGAAGTCCCTTCACCAGCCTGTCGCAGGCCCTCTTCTCGTAGTAGTCGCGTATCTTCCTGCCTTCGGAATCGATTCTGGTGGACACGACGTGGTAGTGGACGCGCCCCGTGTCCTCGTGGCGGAAGACTACCCACGGCTGCTCCCCGTAGCCCAGCCCTTCCATCAGGTCCTTGACGAACTCCGGTATCATCTCCTCACTTATGCCGTCTTCGGGTCCGGGATTGACCGACATCTGGAACGACATGTGCTGCGCCTCACGCAGTGACAGCCTCTCCCTGTCCTCGAACAGGCGGTTGATGACGGGGATCTCCGTCGAGCCGACGCCGTGACAGCAGAGGATTGACGCCACGCCGGCCCTCACCTTGTTCTCGTTGTACTGAAGGGTCCCCGACATCGAGGACGATGACTTGTGTATCTCGACGATCATATGTCCTGCAGCTGTATCCTGTTGACGAAATGCTCCATGTTCAATTCCTCCGCCGTCTTCTTGGCAGGCTCCATCACCTGTATCACCAGCGCCTGGATCGTGGCCGCATTGAGTTGCCCTGAGGAAATGGTAAGATGGCCGGAGACATAGACGTCCGCCTTCGGATAGAGTTTCTCCTGAAGGGCAATCCTGGAAGTGACTACCGTGTAGACGAACTCCGAACCGTCCGCGTTGCCGTCCGCCTTGACCCTGAACCTCAGGAAGCGGCGGCCGGCGGACTCGACCTCCTCCAGTTTCCCTGCGACATGACCGATGACTGATATGACCTGCATAAGATAATTATGGTGTATGAGTTAATTTTCTTGATTAAGTTCATCAAGTTCTTTGAGTTCTTCCTGCTGACTGAGGCTCTCCTTCATTTCGCCCACGGTGCCGCGTATGTCCTGGAGGATGCCGACAAGTTCGTGCGTCAGGGCATCCAGCCTCGCGGCCCTGCGGATGATCATCCTCTGGGAGTCCCTGTCGGCGACGTGCCTGACTAGGGTGTTCATCACGGTCACCGACTGGTTGTAGTTCTTCGCCACGCCACGGACCTGCAGAGCCAGCTTCTCAATCTGCGCCTGCATCCAGTCGGGCACGTTGCCCGCAGCGTTATCCTGTACGGCGGTCCTCCTCGGCATACACGAAGAGGTAAGCCGCATCCTCACGAAACGGCTCATCGAGCGGTATCCGGCTATGCGGCAGTTGCTCCTTACGGTCTGCATGTCGGCATCGGTAAGACGCACATGGAGGTCGCAGCTCTTGCGGCGGCTCTCGTCTTTCACTGTTCCCATATCACAATCGTTATTTTCATTTTCCGTTCATTCGGAGCGCGACTTCGGAGACGCTCCTGCATTCCCGCCATCCGTGGCGGCAAGGAGGTCCGAGCCCCCGAGGACTGTGTCGTTTGTGTACACACGGGTGGTACACATCGACACTCCTTGCACATTCGCTTAGTGTCAGTCTCTCACTCTCCTTCGGAAGCAAATGTACAAATAAATTTCGTAATGTATTATATTTATGCTTTATTTGTATTGTTATGGTAAATTCACCAAACATATTTAGTTATCATGAAGAAGAGAGAAGATAAAGGGACGGCCAAGAAGAAGCGGGCAGGCCAGGACGGACAGGCCGGAAAGATGATGGTTGCCGGAGGCAGTTTCATACGCGCCCACTACAAACTTCCACCATTGGGAGAGGACATCAAGAACGCCATCGTGGCGCTCTTCCAGTTCGTGACGGAGGGGCAGAAGCTCAGCGGGCCGGTCAGCGTCGATGCCATAGACGACCGTGCGGTCATACACACGGACTACGGCGACGTGTCGGTCTCGAAAATCAGCCATCCGGTGAACCGTCTTCTCCAGAGCAAGTATATCTTCACAATACCGATGCAGTTCTTCATCAAGGGGCGCAGGACGGACGGCAGGTTCTATCGTGAGATAGAGGCGGCGCTCCACGCTCTGGCGGAGTGCCGGTTCACGTTCGTGGACTCCAGCGACGGGATGCGCCACACCACCAATACCGGTGTCATCAACGATCCGGAGACGCTCTCGCCATTGGAGGGCGCCGACGGCCGCAACTCCATCGTCACCTTCTCGATGACGCGTTCGATGCTTGAGACGATATTCGACGCCTCGTATGGATTCCACAAGTTCATCGAGGCCGACTGCATGGCCCTGACGTCGATCTATGCCAAGCGCGTCTATGAGATCCTCTGCAATCAGGACGCCGGTACTGTCTACCGCATGGAGATAGTACACTTCAAGGAGATGTTCTGCATAACTGACAAATACCCTCTGATTGCGGACCTCTCCAGAAGGATAGTGAAGCCGCTCGTAAAGGAGATAAACGACAAGACCGACCTCGTCATCGGCTGCGCCGTGGAGAAGGGGGCCTCGGATCCGAAACAGAGGATACTCGTCTTCAAGGTCCTGCGGAACGGCGCAATATCTTCGGCCCGGGAGCTTACGAGAAAGTATGTCCTCTGGCCGGAGGCCCGGATGAAGTCTTTCCTTACGGACGAGGCGCACATGAGAAAAAGCGAGATGAAGCCGCACCTCGACCTGCTCTACAGGGCCTCACGGGTACCGGCTGTGATGGCGGAACTGCCTCACAAGTGGGAGAAGACCTGCGAGCGCATCCCGGATGACGGTCTTGACAGGATCGCCAGGGAGAAAGTCCGCAAGGAGCGCATCGCACATCTCATCGCCTCGATCCGTGGCCTCATGGACGACTACGGACTCTGACGCACCCGTGCGGACTTGTCCGGAACCTCGTGTAATTTGTCATAATTTCCTATGGGTTCATACGGATTTGTATGGCCTCTGACGTCGTTATGCGGAATATACTGGCATATCACATCAATCATTACCAATTTCCTACCAATCCCCATGAGAAAACTGCTTTTCGCAAGCATTTTTCAGCCCCGAAAAACCTCGTGTAATTTGTCATACTCCAAAGGGGCGACCTCGTGTAATTTGTCATAATTTCGGACATGAACCTCGTGTAATTTGTCATACAACCTCGTGTAATTTGTCATATTTTTTCTCAAAACCATCCTTATAAGCTTCGATACATCAATCACTTACAACGACCTGTACAACAAGGTATAGTATATTAATAAGCCTACTAATTAATAAGTATATACTATTGTCTGTAATTTTGAGTACTGAAAGGACACAAGGGAGAAAGGGAAAATGGACTGTCCGTCCCTTTTCCCGTAACCCGGAAAGTAACCCTTCCCGAAAAGAAAAAAGTTGCGCGCAAAAAGAAAAGTCCCCAGCGGACCATCGCGGCCGGCGGGGACTCGAAACAATGGAAAGCCAGACTTTCCTTTCTCAAAAGCAAGTTCCTTCAAAAGCGGCGGACCGGCTTAACTTCGCAGCCGGAATTCTCGCCTGGGGCTGAGAAATGCCCCTGAAGGGGAAGAATTTCCGGATGCCTGATGTAGCCGGGGCAAAGCGACGACAACGGTCTGCCCGTAGAAAAATACGAGCCGGAGGTCTGGAGATTTTTCTGCGGGATGCGCAGCACCGTTGACGGCGGCGATGCGGGAAGGATGCAGGTTATGTCAAAAATCATTATCTTAGCATCCAAACGAATCAAAATAATGACGGAATACGAAAAGATGCTCGGCGGAGAGATTTACAACGCAGTGGATCCTTCTCTTCTGAAGGACCTGTATGCCTGTTCGGAACTATGCTGGGAATACAATCAGATAAGGCCTACTGATTTCAAGTCAAGGAATGAGAAACTGAAGCAGATCCTGGGAGAGGCCGATGACGACACATTCATAAACCCTCCATTCCATTGCGACTACGGGAAGC
>ERZ1023862.188-NODE-188-length-13296-cov-7.360547_pt1 | contig 13296 bp, 10 predicted proteins | sample MGYA00380388_ERZ1023862 | MGnify/ENA primary metagenome ERZ1023862 (study PRJEB33179, sample SAMN07449007) | human gut metagenome | biome: Human-gut; feature: Human associated habitat; material: Faeces | host: Homo sapiens | place: India: Bhopal | collected... | reverse complement strand
GTGTACTCCATCCCGGTAGGAGGCCGCGACGGCAACACCCGCACCGACCCGCATGTGGGCGAGCGCGAAATGCGCACCCTCTACCTCGAACCCTTCCGCAAGGCCATAGCTGAGGGCGGCGCGCTGGGTGTGATGAGTTCGTACAACGACTACAACGGCGAGCCCATCACTGGCAGCCGCCGGTTTCTCACCGACATACTGCGCCACGAATGGGGCTTCAAGGGCTACGTGGTGTCTGACAGCGAAGCCCTCGAGTTTCTCTACACCAAGCACCATGTGGCTGCTTCCTACGAAGACGCCTGCGCACTGGCTGTCAACGCCGGTCTCAACGTGCGCACACAGTTTACCCAACCCTCGGAGTTTATCACGCCTCTGCGCCAGGCTGTGGCGAGCGGCAAGATAAGCCGCGAGACACTCGACGAGCGCGTGGGCGAGGTGCTGAGGGTGAAGTTCTGGTTGGGGCTCTTCGACCAGCCCTACCGTGGCGACGCCGCCCGCGTAGACCGCATCGTGCACAGCGAGCCCCACCGCCAGCTGGCGCTCGACGCGGCCCGCCAGTCGATGGTGCTGCTCAAGAACGACAGCGCCACCCTGCCCCTCAGCGCGCAGATGAAGCGTGTGGCGGTGATAGGTCCCAATGCCGACGCCCGCCCCATAAGCCGCTACGGTCCTGCGGGTGCCGACGTGGTGTCGGTGGTCGACGGCGTAAGACAGCTGCTGCCCCAGGCTGAGGTGGTCTATGCCAAGGGCTGCGAGATACGCGACCCCCACTATCCCGAGAGCGAGGTGGGTGACTTTGAGATGACCCGCGACGAGAGGCTCATGATGGACTCTGCCGTCAATGTGGCACGCGACGCCGAGGCGGTAATCGTGGTGCTGGGCGACGACGACAAGACCGTGGGCGAAGGCAACTCGCGCACTACGCTCAATCTGCCCGGCCGTCAGGAGCAGCTGCTCAGAGAGATTATGGCTACGGGCCGCCCTGTGGTGCTGGTGCTGATGGCGGGCAGGGCTACCACCGTCAACTATGCCGCCCGTCACGTGCCAGCCATCATCAATGCCTGCTTCCCCGGAGAGTATGGCGGACAGGCTGTGGCTGAGGTCATCTTCGGCGCCTACAATCCCGGAGGCCGCCTCACCTGTACCACGCCCCGCACCGTGGGCCAGATCCCCTACGCCTTCCCCTTCAAGCCCGGCTCAGACGTCGAGAACAAGTCTTCGCTTTGGGGCTGCCTCTTCCCCTTTGGCCACGGACTGAGCTACACGCGCTTTGAATACTCAGACCTTGTCATCTCGCGCTCCACGATGCTGCCCACCGACAGCGTGACCGTGACGGCGAAGGTCAAGAATGTGGGCTCGCGCGAAGGCGACGAGGTGGTGCAGCTCTATGTGCGCGATGAGGTCAGCACGGTGACTACCTATACCCAGGTGTTGCGTGGCTTCGAGCGTATCAGCCTCAAACCGGGCGAAAGCCAGATGGTGACATTCAGGCTCGGGCCTGCCGACCTGGCGCTCTGGGACAAGGACATGCGCTTCGTGGTCGAGCCGGGCGACTTCACCCTGATGGTGGGCGCCTCGTCAAAGGACATCAGGCTGACCGGCACCCTCAACGTGACAAGACCGTAAACGAAAACAAGTAAAACGAAAATCAAGAATGCAACAGACACAAAGACACCATTATAGACCCCTCTTGGAAATAGGAGTGCCCATCGTCATCGGACAGTTGGGCACCATCATCCTCGGCTTTGCCGACACGCTGATGATAGGCCACCACAGCACCATCGAGCTGGGTGCAGCCGGACTGGTCAACAACATCTTCACCCTGGGACTGCTCTTCTATCTCGGTTTCTCTTACGGACTTACCCCCATCGTGGGCCGACTCTTCGGCATGGGCCGCACCGACGAAATCGGGCAGAAGGTGAAGAACTCGATAGTGGCCAACATGGTGGTGGGACTGCTGCTCATGGCAATGATGACGCTGCTCTACCTGAACCTGCACAACATCGGCCAGCCCGAGGAGCTGCTGCCCATCATCCGCCCCTACTTCCTGGTCAATCTGGTGAGCATCCCCTTCGTGGGCTTGTTCAACACCCTGAAGCAGTTCTTCGACGGCATCACCCGCACACAGGTGCCGATGTGGGTAATGATTGGCGGCAACGTGGTCAACATTCTCTTCAACTGGCTGCTCATCTACGGCGTAGGTCCCTTCCCCGAGCTGGGATTGCTCGGAGCCGGTATCTCCACCATGGGGTCGCGCGTGGTAATGTCGATAGCCCTCGTGGTGATATTCTTCACCGGCAGAGGCTATATCCGCTACCGCCAGAGCCTGAAGCAGAGCACCGTGACGCGTGCCGACTTTGTAGAGATGAACCGTCTGGGCTGGCCCGTGGCACTGCAGTTGGGCACCGAGTCGGCAGCCTTCACGCTGAGCTGCGTGATGGTAGGCTGGCTGGGCACCATTCCACTGGCATCTCACCAGATAATGATTACCATCTCCCAGTTGTTCTACCTGGTGCTATCGGGCATGGCCTCAGCCATATCCATCCGCATCAGCTACTTCATGGGGCAGAAGGAGTATGACGCTATGCGATGCTGCGCGGCCGACGGCTTCCGCATGCTGCTGGTCTTCTCTGCCGTGGTGAGTCTGCCCATCATCCTCTTCCGCCACGACATCGGCTTCATCTTCACCGACAACGACGAGGCGTGCCTCACGGTGGCGCATCTGATATGGATACTCGTCATCTACCAGTTTGGCGACGGCATGCAGTACATCTACGCCAACGCCTTGCGCGGCATAGCCTGCGTGAAGCCGATGATGTACTACGCCTTCATCGCCTACTTCTGCATCAATCTGCCTGTGGGCTACGTACTGGGCTTCGTGGCAGGCTGGGGCATCTACGGCATCTGGACCGCCTTCCCCATAGGTCTTACCATTGCCGGCATACTCTTCTACCGCCGCTTCGTCAAGGAGCTCCGGGTGATGGCCGGGCGCTGACACGCTGGTCACTGCACTGCATATACGCGAAAAGGGCAAATCCGCAGATTTGCCCTTTTCGCTTTCTATCGAGTCCGAGTCAGCTGGTTCAGCCTTGCATCTCGGTGCGCTTCATCTTCTTGAGCAGGTCGCTGGCAAAGATGAAGTCGGTAAGCCGCTCATTGGTCGAGCCCATGATGTCGGCACTCACTCCCTGCCACTCCTTCGTACCTTTATATATAAAGATGATATTCTCGCCGATACCCATCACCGAGTTCATGTCGTGGGTGTTGATGATGGTGGTGATGCCATACTCGTGGGTAATGTCGGAGAGCAGATGGTCTATCACGAGCGACGTCTGGGGGTCCAGTCCGGAGTTGGGCTCGTCGCAGAAGAGGTATTTGGGATTGAGCACGATGGCTCGGGCTATCGCCACACGCTTCTGCATACCTCCCGAGATTTCGTCGGGATACTTGTTGGCTGCCTCCACCAGGTTGACACGGTCAAGGCATTCCTCGGCACGGCGCACACGGTCGGCATAGTTGAGCGAGGAAAACATATCGAGCGGAAACTGCACATTGTCTCTCACAGACATCGAGTCAAAGAGTGCGGCGCCCTGGAAAATCATGCCCATCTCGCGGCGCATCATTACCTGCTCGCGCTTGGTCATGCCCACAAAGTCGCGCCCGTCGTAGAGCACCTCTCCCGAGGTGGGGTGCAGCAGTCCCACGAGGTTCTTCATCAGCACCGTCTTGCCCGAACCGCTCTGGCCGATGATGAGGTTGGTCTTGCCGGTCTCAAAGCGGGCATTGATGCCACGCAGTACGGTCTTGTCGCCAAAGGACTTGGTAAGATTCTTGACTTCTATCATATCAGCTCAGGATTTGGGTAAGGAAAACGTCGGAAAAGAGGATGAGAACCGAACTGCATACCACGGCGTCGGTGCTGGCCTTGCCCACCTCGACCGAGCCGCCCTCGACGGTGTAGCCGAAGAACGACGACACGCTGGCAATGATATAGGCAAAGAAGGTACTCTTGATGATACTCATCCATACAAACCATGGATTGAAGGCGTGTTGCAGACCTAAGGTCAGGTCATCGGGCGGCAAGAGGTGCCCGATATAGGCTGTGCCATAAGCACCCACGATGCCCATCGCCGAGGAGCAGACGACCAGGGTGGGCATCATCGTCATCAGGCCCACTATCTTGGGCAGGATGAGAAACGAGGCCGAGTTGACGCCCATAATCTCGAGGGCGTCTATCTGCTGGGTCACACGCATGGTGCCCAACTCAGAGGCGATGTTGGAGCCCACCTTGCCCGAGAGGATGAGACACATGATGGAGCTCGAAAACTCGAGCAGCATAATCTCGCGGGTGGTATAGCCCGACACCCAGCGCGGCATCCAGGGGCTCTGGATATTCACCTTCATCTGTATGCAGATTACGGCGCCGATGAAGAAGGAGATAAGCAGCACGATGGGTATCGAGTCTACGCCCAACTGCGACATCTCCTTGATATACCGCTTGGCAAACATGCGCATCCGCTCGGGCACGCTGAACGAGCGCCCCATCAGGATGAGGTATTTGCCGAAAGTGGTGAGATATTTCTTTAACAATTTGATTATCAACATAGGCTTAATGTCCGTTTTACGTTGCAAAAGTAACCAAAAAAGGTCAAAAAACTACCATGTATATAATAGTTTTTTAGTATTCTCAGTGTAATTGTCTTATTTTTTTGTAATTTTGCACGATAAACAATAGCTATTTATGGCCGATACAGACAACATGGTGATGACCCTCCGCACAGAGGGTCTTGTAAAAAGATATGGCAAGCGCACGGTGGTCAACAAGGTCGACTTCCATGTGAAGCAAGGAGAAATCGTGGGATTGCTCGGACCCAACGGTGCAGGCAAGACCACCTCGTTCTATATGACCACCGGTCTGGTAGTGCCCAACGAGGGCCGCGTAAGCCTCAACGACATCGACATCACCAACTACCCCGTCTACAAGCACGCCCGGGCAGGCATAGGCTATCTGCCCCAGGAGGCCAGCGTGTTCCGCCAGATGAGCGTGGAAGACAATATCATGGCCGTGCTCGAGATGACGCAGCTCAGCCATGAAGAGCAGCTTAGAGAGCTCGAAAGCCTCATCAAGGAGTTCCGCCTCACCAAGGTGCGCAAGAACATGGGAACCCAGCTCTCGGGTGGCGAGCGCCGCCGCACCGAGATTGCCCGTTGCCTCGCTATCAACCCAAAGTTTGTGATGCTCGACGAGCCGTTTGCCGGCGTAGACCCCGTGGCTGTGGCCGACATCCAGCACATCGTGTGGCGACTGAAGTACCGCAACATCGGCATACTCATCACCGACCACAACGTGCGCGATACCCTGGCCATCATCGACCGTGGCTATCTGCTCTTCGAGGGTAAGATCCTCTTCAGCGGAAAGCCCGAAGAGCTGGCGTCAAACCCCGTGGTGCGCAAGAACTACCTCACCGACAACTTCCAGCTGACCCGCTTCACCCCCACCGAGGAAGACGAGCAGGCAGCAGCGGCCGCGGCAGCCATGCACCGCGACTAAACCCATCTGCAGACGGCCACCAGCCGCCCGCGGATGCACTTTTCCACAAGATTATTAGGTAATGTCGCTAAAAATGAGTAATTTTGCGACTCATTCGGAAAATCAAAAATTTATAAATAGTATCAGAGATGAATATTTCATTTGAAAACCCTGACAAAGTAAGCGGTCTGCTCACCCTCGTGGTTGAAGAGGCAGACATCAAGAAGGATGTCAACAAGACAATCGAAGACTATCGCAAGAAGGCCAATATCCCCGGCTTCCGCCCAGGTAAGGCCCCATTAGACCTCATCAAGCGCCAGTTTGGTATGAGCGTCAAGATGGACGCCATCAACAAGTTGGTAGGCGAGCAGCTGCAGAAGTACATCAAGGACAACAACATCCAGATGTTGGGCGAGCCCATGGCATCAGAGTCACAGGAGCCCCAGGACCTCGAGAAGGACGGTCCCTACACCTTCAAGTTCGACATCGCCATCGCCCCCGAGTTCAAGTGCGAGCTCACAGGCCGCGACAAGGTAGACTACTACCAGCTCAAGGTTGACGACGAGCTCATCGACCGTCAGGTAGATATGTTCGCTTCACAGGCTGGCAACTACGCTCCCGGCGACCACTACGAGGAGAACGACACCCTCAAGGGCGAACTGCGCGAGCTCGACGAGGCTGGCAACACCAAAGAAGGCGGCATCGTAGTCGAGGACGCCATAATTATGCCTTCTTACATCAAGGTCGAGGACCAGAAGAACCTCTTCGACGGCGTTAAGCCCGGCGACGTAGTGACCTTCTCTCCCCGCAAGGCTTATCCCGAGAACGACGCCGAGGTTTCCTCACTCCTCAAGATAGACCGCAAGGAGGTAGCCGAGCACACCGGCGACTTCAGCTATCAGGTCAAGGAAATCAACCACTTTACCAAGCACGAGGTTAATCAGGAGCTCTTCGACCGCGTATACGGCGAGGGCAACGTGGCCGACGAGACTGCTTTCCGCGCCAAGATTGCCGAAAACCTCAAGGCTCAGTTTGAGGTCAACACCGACTTCCGCTTCCTCATGGACGTGCGCAAGCACTGCGAGAAGAAGGTCGGCAAGCTCGAGTTCCCCGACGCCCTGCTCAAGCGCATCATGCTCGCCAACAACAAGGACAAGGGTGAGGAGTTTGTAGAGAAGAACTACGAAGCCAGCATCAACGAGCTGACATGGCACCTCATCAGAGAGAAGCTGGTTGCCGCCCAGGAAATCAAGATTGACGACAACGACGTCAAGGAGACTGCCAAGGAGGCTGCCCGCGCCCAGTTTGCACAGTACGGCATGAACAATGTGCCCGACGAGTACCTGGACAACTACGCCACCGAGATGCTCAAGAAGCAGGAGCACATCCAGTCGTTTGTAGAGCGCGCCATCGACCGCAAGCTCACCGAGAAACTCAAGGGCGTGGTCAAGCTCAACGTCAAGGAAGTGACTCTCGACGAATTCAACAAACTCGACGCATAAAAAGAAATTAAAAAAAAACTTCTTAAAGATAAGGAGGTTGTCAACTTTTTTATGTATCTTTGTTCTTAGAACAATGCATAAAAGAGTAGGCAACCTCTCTTTGTTTTCATTCATTACATATATTATCATTATCATGAATAGAGATTTTCGCAAGTATGCCACCCAGCATTTAGGCATTAACGGCATGGCGCTCGATGATGTCATCAAGTCGCAGGCACAGTACATCAATCCCTATATTCTGGAAGAGCGCCAGCTCAATGTCACCCAGATGGACGTATTCTCACGACTCATGATGGAACGCATCATCTTCCTCGGTACCGAGATTGACGACTACACCGCCAATACCCTGCAGGCCCAGCTGCTCTACCTCGACTCTACCGACCCAGAGAAGGATATCTCCATCTACATCAACAGCCCCGGCGGCAGCGTCACAGCCGGACTGGGCATCTATGATACCATGCAGTTTATCTCGAGCGACGTAGCCACCATCTGCACCGGCATGGCTGCCTCGATGGCTGCCGTGCTGCTCACAGCCGGAACCGAGGGCAAGCGACAGGCGCTCACCCACAGCCGAGTGATGATTCACCAGCCCCTCGGCGGAGTACAGGGACAGGCGTCCGACATCGAGATTGAGGCCAAGGAGATTCAGAAGTTCAAGAAGGAACTCTACACCATTATCAGTGAGCACTCACACACGCCCTACGACAAGGTATGGCAGGACAGTGACCGCAACTACTGGATGACTGCCCAGGAGGCCAAGGACTATGGCATGATAGACACTATATTAACACGCAAGAAGAATGGCTAAGAAGAAAGTATGTAGTTTCTGCGGCCGCGACGAGAGCCAGGTCAACCTCATCATCTCGGGGCTTCACGGCTTCATCTGCGACGACTGCGCCAAGCAAGCCTACGAGATAGCCGAGTCGACCGGAGCCTATGGCAGCGCAGCCGCCAACAAGAAGCCCACCGACGCCTTCACCCTCAAGGAGATACCCAAGCCCCGCAAAATCAAGGAGTACCTCGACCAGTATGTCATAGGTCAGGACGACGCCAAGCGATTCCTCTCCGTGGCTGTCTACAACCACTATAAGCGACTGCAGCAGCACATCGACGACGACGGAGTGGAAATCGAGAAGAGCAACATCATGATGGTGGGCAGCACAGGTACCGGCAAGACGCTGCTGGCGCGCACCATAGCCCACCTGCTCAACGTGCCCTTCACCATCGTCGACGCCACCGTATTTACCGAAGCCGGATACGTGGGCGAAGATGTCGAGAGCATCCTCTCCCGACTCCTCCAGGTGGCAGATTACGATGTGGCCAAGGCCGAGTGCGGCATCGTCTTCATCGACGAGATAGACAAGATAGCCCGCAAGAGCGACAACCCCAGCATCACCCGCGACGTGAGCGGCGAGGGCGTGCAGCAGGGTCTGCTCAAGCTCCTCGAAGGCACTATGGTCAACGTACCGCCCAAGGGAGGCCGCAAGCATCCCGACCAGGACTACATCCATGTCGATACGCGCAACATCCTGTTCATCTGCGGTGGAGCCTTCGACGGCATCGAGACCAAGATAGCCCAGCGCATGAACACCCACGTGGTGGGATACAACTCGGTGCAGAACGTGGCACGCATTGACAAGAACAACCTCATACAGTATGTCACGCCGCAGGACCTCAAGTCGTTCGGACTCATCCCCGAGATTATCGGACGCCTGCCCGTGCTCACCCACCTCAACCCCCTCGACAAGCCCGCCCTGGAGCGCATCCTCGTAGAGCCCAAGAACTCGATCGTCAAGCAGTACATCAAGCTGATGGCCATCGACGGCATTGAACTCACCTTCGACCAGGCGGCGCTCAACTACATCGTCGACAAGGCGGTAGAGTACAAGCTGGGTGCACGCGGACTGCGCTCCATCGTCGAAGCCATCATGATGGACGCCATGTTCGAGCTGCCCTCCAAGCGTACCAAGACATTCGAGGTCACCCTCGCCTACGCCAAGGAACAGATGGAGAAATCCAATTTCCAGAAGCAGGAAGCCCAGTAATCTGCCCGGTGGGACCGCCCCGGGCAGCCCCACCGTCATCAGATATATAATTATCAGTAATTCTATCTCCCCCACCCCAGTTTCTTGGGGAAAGAAAACTGCTTTATATCAATATGACAGACAACGTAAATCTTTCGGAAAAACTAAAGCACTATTTCGGCTTTGACTCGTTCAAAGGCGACCAGGAAGCCATTATCCGCTCGCTCATGGCGGGGCACAACGTCTTTGTGCTCATGCCCACCGGCGGAGGCAAGAGCCTGTGTTACCAGCTGCCGTCGCTCCTCATGGAGGGCACTGCCATCGTCGTGTCGCCACTCATCGCCCTGATGAAAAACCAGGTCGACGCCGTCAATGGCATCAGCGAGCACAACGGACTGGCCCATTACCTCAACTCGTCGCTCACCAAGGCGCAGACCACACAGGTGATGAATGACGTGCGCAACGGCCAGACCAAGCTGCTCTACGTGGCTCCCGAGTCGCTCAACAAGCCCGAGAACCTGGAGTTTTTCAAGTCGTTCAAGATTTCGTTCTATGCCATCGATGAAGCCCACTGCATCTCGGAGTGGGGACACGATTTCCGACCCGAGTACCGCAACCTCAGACCCACCATCAACAAGATTGGCAACGCGCCGGTGATAGCCCTCACGGCTACTGCCACCGACAAGGTGAGAAGCGATATCAAGAAAAATCTGGAGATACAGGACGCCATCGAGTACAAGAGCTCCTTCAACAGGCCCAACCTCTACTACGAGGTGCGGCCCAAGACCAAGGAGATCAACAAGCAGATTGTGCTTTTTATCAAGAAGCACCCGGGCAAGAGCGGTATCATCTACTGTCTCTCGCGCAAGACGGTAGAAGAACTGGCTGCCGAGCTCAAGGCCAACGACATCAAGGCGGCACCCTATCATGCCGGCCTCGACAGCGCCACGCGCTCGCAGACCCAGGACGACTTCCTCATGGAGCGTATCGATGTCATCGTGGCCACCATAGCCTTCGGCATGGGCATCGACAAGCCCGACGTGAGATTCGTCTTCCACTACGACATACCCAAGAGCCTGGAGGGATACTACCAAGAGACCGGACGCGCAGGCCGGGATGGGGGCGAAGGCATCTGCATAGCCTTCTACTCCTACAAAGACCTGCACAAGCTCGAGAAATTCATGGAGGGCAAACCCCTCAACGAGCAGGACATAGGCCGGCAGCTGCTCCAGGAGACCGCAGCCTATGCCGAGTCGTCGGTATGCCGCCGACGCATACTGCTCCACTACTTCGGCGAGGAATATGACAAGGACAACTGCGGCAACTGCGACAACTGTCTGCACCCCAAGGAGCGGATAGAGGCACAGCAGCAGCTGGTGATAGCCCTCGAGGCGGTGCTGGCGCTCAAGGAGAACTTCCGCCAGGAGTATGTCATCGACTTCATCAAGGGCCGCGGCACCGACGACATCGTATCCCATCACCACAACGAGCTCGAAGAGTTCGGCTCGGGCGAGGACTTCAACGAGAAGCTCTGGAACCCCGTCATCCGACAGGCCATGATAGCCGGCTACATGAAGAAGGATGTGGAGAACTACGGACTGCTCAAGGTCACACCGTCAGGACGGCGCTTCATCAAGTCGCCCCACTCCTTCATGGTGGTCATGGACACCGAGTTCAAGGACGAATACGAAGACGACGACGCCCAGGGAGCCATGGCAGCGCTCGACCCCGAGCTCTACGAGATGCTCGTCAGCCTACGCAAGAAGGTGGCCAAGCGCCTGGGGCTTGCACCCTACGTCATCTTCTTCGACCAGTCGCTCGAGCAGATGGCGACCATGTATCCCATCACCCTGCAGGAACTGCAGAACATACAGGGCGTGGGTGCGGGAAAAGCCAAGAAGTATGGCGCCGAATTCTGTGACCTTATACGCCGACACTGCGAAGAATACGGCATCGAGAGACCCGAGGACATACGCGTAAAGACGGTAGCCAAGAACAGCATGGTCAAGGTCAAGATTATCCAGAGCATAGACCGCCAGATAGCACTCGACGACCTGGCGTCGGCCATGGGACTCGACTTCGATGAACTGCTCGACGAGATAGAGAGCATCGTCTACAGCGGCACCAAGCTCAACATCGACTACTTCCTGCGCGATGTGATGGACGACGACGCCATCGACGACATCTTCGACTACTTCATGGAGGCCGACACCGACGACCTCGACACAGCCGTCGAGGAACTGGGAGGCGACTACACCGACGAAAACATACGCCTGGTGCGCATCAAGTTCATCTCAGAGGTAGCCAACTGACAAGACATTACAAAACCCATTAACAAGCAATAAGAAATGAAGAAAATCATGGCGAGCCTCGCGCTCGCACTCATAGCCACAGCAGCCCTGGCTCAGCAGAAGCAGGGCTCGTTCTCCTTCGTGCCACGCGTGGGAGTGACCATCGCCAACCTCACCGACAACGACCTGACGCTCGAGCGCGGTGGCACCATCAAGTCTAAGGCCAAGCCCGGATTTGCCGTGGGCGCCGACGCCTTCTACCAGCTCACCGACCAGGTGGCGCTCTCGGCGGGCGTAGTCTACACCTCGCTGGGCAGCAAGTATCACGACTTCGACGAGCTGCGCGCAGAGCCGGCAGAGACCGATGAGGAAATCAAGTACACTGCCTACACCGACTACTCTACCACGACTACCTACATCGCCGTGCCCGTCATGGCGCATGTCTATGTAGCTCAGGGACTGGCGCTCAAGGCTGGCTTACAGGTAGGCATGCTCACCTCGGCCAAGAGCGGCTACACCACATGCGACTTCACGCAGAACCGCACCACCGGAGTGCGCACCTACAGCCAGGTGGTCAACGAATACGAAGACAAGTCCAAGGACGGCTACAGCAAGACCGACTTCAGCATACCCGTGGGCATCTCCTACGAGTATATGAACGTGGTGATCGACGCGCGCTACAACCTGGGACTCTCCAAGGTGCACAAGGACCTCGGTTCCAAGAACCGCTCGTTCACCTTCAGCGTGGGCTACCGTCTGTAAGGCGCCCGCGCCGTCAGGCCGGCCATCGGCAAACGACACGAAAGGGCAAAAGCAACCACCGCAAGATTGCTTTTGCCCTTTTTTGGTGGCTTTATATCTTATTTCATGCCACCATACACATATTTCGTGCCCCCGCCCACTCCTTTCATGACCTAAAATACTGATTTCATGACCTCGATGTTTTTTCTCATGACCTCCGCGACTTTTCTCATGACCTCGGCGACTTTTCTCATGACCCCGGCAACTTTTATCATGACCTCTACCGACGCCGAGGGCCACTTGCCCGACGCGTATCGTCCGAAACGAGCATCCGTATCGTTCGACACGTGCATCCGCGCCTTACGTTACGAGTCTCCGCGTCATACGTTACGAGCCGCTATCCACGCCTCCCACGGTCGCCATGACAGTGAGGCAAGGGCTTGGGATGATGAGAAAATAGGCAAATAGTTTGGCGGTGTTAATCTTCCTATGTAACTTTACAGCCACAATGACCGAGGGCGCCGCCAGAGCCCCCTCACCCACACCACACATCAACGACAATATGGAAACAGCGACCATACTACTGCGCCGATGGCGGGAGACCGATGCCGAGGCGCTCTACAAGTACGCCTCAGACCCCGACGTGGGGCCGCGGGCTGGCTGGCCCGCCCACCGGTCGGTCGAAGAGAGCCTGGAGGTTATCCGCTCCGTATTCACCAACGACTCGACCTGGGCGATAGTGCTCCGCGAGACGGGAGAAGCCATCGGCTGCATAGGCTACTACACCCATGCGACGAGCAACATCGACATCGGCACCCACGACTGCGAGGTGGGCTACTGGCTGGGGCGCCCCTACTGGAACAGGGGCATCTGCACCGAGGCGCTGCGGCTCATGGTCGACTACTGCGTCAACGTGATGCACTTCGACAACATCTACGCCGACCACTTCACGGGCAATCCAGCGTCGGGGAGGGTCATGGAGAAGTGCGGATTTGTAGACACGGGCCGCCTCAACCGATGCAGCCAACTGCTCGGTGGCGACAGCCAGATGGTCAAGGTGTACCGATACAGCCCAGAGTAACAACAGGCCGGGGGCAACACGGTCAGCAAACATACAAACTCATAAGAGATGAAACTCAACCACATACCTCTATCTTATACACATCTCCGAGCCCACGAGACCGATCAGTATCGAGTATGCCGTCTTA
>ERZ1023862.180-NODE-180-length-13560-cov-9.131507_pt1 | contig 13560 bp, 13 predicted proteins | sample MGYA00380388_ERZ1023862 | MGnify/ENA primary metagenome ERZ1023862 (study PRJEB33179, sample SAMN07449007) | human gut metagenome | biome: Human-gut; feature: Human associated habitat; material: Faeces | host: Homo sapiens | place: India: Bhopal | collected... | reverse complement strand
TCTTTTTAGACTACAGAAAATCTATGCGTAATACACAGGGTTTTCCCCATGACCCTCTTTAATCTTAATAGTGGACTCCATCATTCTTTCTATCTCAGCTACAGCCTTCATGATTAGATCTGTACTACATATCGGCATTTCTCCCAGAGGGGCATACGAAGCAAGGTATTCTTCAGAGGGATTATATATTCCATGTCGCTTACATACAAGCCATGCAACAGTCTCAGTTTCAAATTCTCGTTCTTTTATGGTTAATTTCCGTCTCTTAGATTCAGTATAAAATTGATGATAACAAAATAAATGTCCTAATTCATGACAGATAGTATGAAATTGCATAATCCTTTCCTGATTTCTATTGACACTTATTATAAAACGAGAATTTACTCTAGCGGATTCTTCACTTCCCGATGCAGCATGTTAGACCAATTGACTACCAATAGTTTGAAACTTAAATGGTAGGAAAGTCTGATTTTGCCCCTTTTCCTGCGCTGAACTTTTGCAAAGATAATGCGTTTTTCCGGTACAAGAAAACAAATGGGAAGACTTTGATAAAAAAGGTGATTTTTGGCGCGATTTTGCAGGTCTTGCCATGAGATTTTCGGGAAATTTTGCTTTGCATTTCATCTGGTGTTATGCCTATGTCTATATTGCTGGTTGCTTCTCCAAGATTGAACACGGAGTGACTGATATTGATTGCTGGCGAAAAGAAAAATCAGCCGGGTAAATCTTCCTTTTCCCTCTGTTTGACTTAACTTTATTGCCCGTGTATATAATAACGGTCATTAAAGTCAAGTTGAGTATCTTTTTCTTTTGGCAAGCCAATAATTATGCGCATTCGTTGGCTATTTCAAAACATATTACTACTTTTGTATTGTAAATGTTAATATAGTGAATATAATGGCGATATATAGTATTTAATTATCAATATAATGATATATAAGTATGAAAGATTTGTTTGAATACTCCACTCCCGAGCTGGTACGCATGTTGGGTACTCGTTTTAAGGAATATAGAATGCGATGCAGTCTGACACAAAAAGAAGTGTCGGAATTGTCAGGTGTCGGGCTTACTACCATACACAAGTTTGAAAATGGCACGGCAGGCAACCTTTCATTGTCAACATTTATTCTCTTGTTGAAGGTCGTCGGTCAGATTAATTCTTTAGACGATATTTTGCCGGAATTGCCCGAATCGCCTTATCTTATGCGTGAAAATGAGAAAAAAGCGCAACGAATCAGACACTCTAAATAAGACATACAGATATGATGAAGTCGTTAAAAATAATACTTTGGGAAGAAGAAATCGGTCGTTTTGCTAGGGATGACCGCCGACATCGTTCTAAAATCACATATAATCCCGAATTTATCAGATACGGATAGATTATATCCCCTTTGGTTGCACCAGTTGATGGTACCAGAGGGCTGTTGCCTGTTTGGGGTGAAGATGCCAAGATTTACCAGAAGCTTCCGGCATTTGTCGCAGATTCATTGCCTGATGCCTGGGGTAACCAATTGTTTGATTTATGGCGTCAACAGCAAAAAATATCCAATTCAGAGATAAATCCGTTGGATAAGCTCTCGTTTATAGGCAGACGAGGAATGGGAGCATTGGAATTCATTCCGGAAACTAACAGGGAGCGAAGAACAGAAAAAATAGATGTTAAGTCGTTGGCAGATTTGGCAGAACGCATTTTTGTAGAAAGGGAGAATGCCCGTATTATGCCGGAGGAGTCCATAACCATGCAATCTTTGTTGACTGTAGGTACATCCGCTGGGGGGCGTCAGCCGAAAGCGATTATTGCGATAAACAGAGAAACAGGAGAGATACGAAGCGGGCAAATTGCAGCTTTGGAAGGATATGACTATTATCTTCTCAAATTTGGTAACTCCGAATATTGTTCGGCAGAATTAGAAATGACTTATTATAAGTTGGCAACTATGGCAGGTATAAATATGATGCCGTCAATGTTATATTCAGTGGATGGAAACAATCATTTTTTAACCAGACGGTTTGATCGTAATGGTGGAAAAAAGATTCATACACAGACTTTGGCTGCCATATATCCCGATGCAGAGAGTTATGAGCAATTGATATCTGTTTGCCGTAAGCTCCGTCTGCCTGATGCGGATTGTCAGGAAGTATTCCGAAGGATGGTCTTCAATATTCTGTCGAATAACACAGATGACCACAACAAGAATTTTTCGTTTATTATGAGCGACGATGGCTCTTGGCGTCTTGCCCCTGCATACGATATTACCTACATCATTGACAGGGGCGGTTATTTGCCGAACAAGGAGCATTGCATGTATATTCGAGCCAAACTGTATGACATCACACGCTCGGATGTTATTGAATTTGCCCGTGATAACGGAATTCGTCGCCCCGATGCTATCATCAAAGATGTTGTTTCTTCATTGAAGCAATTCCGTACAATAGCAATCGAGAATGGTGTGTCAGAATCATGGATAGGCAGAGTAGAGTCAACTATCGCCAACCACCTGAAGGTATGGGGCGAATGGGAGTGCGAAGTCGAAGATGCTGCAATGGAAATCGATGGACACACCATCAGCAATATGCGTGTTGAGCAAACTTATAAAGGGAATTACCATCTGCTGGCAAGCATTGATGGCGTAGAAAGGAAATTTGTGATAAATAAAAAGAATGCAGACTTTGCCTATATAGAACAAATTGGTTTGGCAAATCTTACGACTGAGTATTTGAAAACTCTGGTGGAAAAATGTTTTAATCTGTAAGGTTAAGTTATGCTGACCAAAAGAAAACCCCTTTACAATGAGGATGCTGGGTGATCATTACGATGTTTGCGTTACGATAAGTATGTAATGGTAAAATCAGTATTTTCAGTTATTCGAAAAATTCGAATAACTGAAAATACTCTATCGCAACATATCATATAATATACAAAACCGAGCTATTTTGTTTACTATATGATACATTGAGGTCTTAAAGCATATCAACCAAGACAATATTTGCTACAAGACAAGGAACTTGCCCGGCTCAAAACCATTGGCGAGATGTTCATTTTGGAAAACATATCCCATCTGATTGCAAACGACCTTTGTTCCGTTTATCTCAGCATCGATGTTGGTGTGAGAGTGACCATAAATCCACGCATCAATACGATTGTCTGCTATAAGCTGGCCTAACTCGGTCGCAAAAGCACTGTTCGGCACAGAACCCTTATGATGAGGGGCTACTACCTCTAATGTAGGAAGATGATGCGTTACTACCACAATGTGTTTGGCGGTGCTTTCTGCCAGACTTTGTTTGATAAAATCCAAACAGAAACTGTGCATCTGATTGAATTCCTCTGTCTGGAGCAATTTGCCATTATACATTATCTGCCGAAAGTCGTTCATGCCCTTCCATACGAAGTATTCGTCGGTAGGAGAAATCCTAGACCACAAAGTACTCATGATAAAGTCGGTGTCATCAATCCGCACTACCTTATTCTGATAATATCCTACATTCTTCTTGAACATCCAATTCCATTGCAATCCCTTGTCCATCACATCACAATAATTGTAATACTCATGGTTTCCGGGCACGATGAGCACCTGACGATAATTTTCAGATGCCCATTTCCAGAAATTAGCCAAAGGTGCAACTTCGTTTTTCAGATAGAATATATCTCCGGCAAGCACCAGAATATCGCCTGTTACAGGCAATTCAGTATGTTTCATCCACCTGCTGTTGTCGCTGAACTCCAAATGCAAGTCGCTCATATATTGTATTTTCATAATTCTTTTTTTTATTAACATTTTGTGTAAATCATTTCGTAATTCTCAGAATTCGATTCATTGTCAATAATATCCACCAGAAAAGAAAATTTATTGTACCAATATTGGTAGTGCTCAAGTTCTTCTTCCTCGAAGTTTATATCTGCATGACATTCGTCAATCTCACTGCTGATTTTATCGTACAAATCAACAGATGCTTTGGATATACGGACTTCCAGCCTTGCAATATTTTCCTTATTCCTTGCAATTGCCTTTTTGTAATTTTCCATCTCTTCTCGGTAGAAATAAAGAATCTCATCAAGCAGGCCTTTGGTTAGTATACTCGGAGAAGGACTCCATGGAAGCATAGTCAACTCTCGGCTTGGAGTAGTACTAAGATAAAATAATTTACATCCAAAAGACTTGGTGACTTGTTTGTTATATTCATCAATCTCACGATTGACTTTCATTAAATCTTCCTTAGATAACTTTTGACATTCCTCATACGAAGGATGCTCTTTGTACTTCAACAAAGGTATCTCCTTGCATCTTAAATAAATGGTAGTATATTCACTCATTGTTAATCCTCCTTATCATCTATTCTTTAAATTGTTCCACTTGATTTTCAATTATTCTCTTCACTTGTTGAAATGAAACAGGGGTAAAGTTGTTGTTATCAACTCCGACATCGTATTGTGTCGGATAGAGATATTGAAGCCGGGCAGCATCAATTCCGGTGTTGTTTTCCCTTGTGTGAACGTGCCCGAATAGTTGCCACACATCTTTATATCCGCCATCAAAGTATAGAAAGGGATAATGGTTCAAATATATCCTCTGCTTTCCGATTTCTATGTGCATCTGCATTGCCACATGTTCAAATCTGTCAATGTAACCTTGGCGTATATTCTTCAAATCATGGTTGCCCATAATCAGATATATCTTACCGTTCAACCTGTCAAGGATTTTAGTCCATTCGGCTGAACCGCCAAGACAGAAATCGCCCAAATGAAACACGATATCATCTTGTCCGATTGTATTATTCCAATTGGCTATGATAGTTTCATTCATCATCTCCACGTCCTTGAACGGTCTGTTACAGAAACGAATGATATTCCCATGATAAAAATGGGTGTCAGATGTAAAGAACACCTTGCTGCCATCAAATTTATAGTTCATTTCTTCTCAATTTATGTGCATCACTGCACGTTAATAATCTGGTTGTTAACAGCCCATCAGACGGAAAGGGCAGAAGAGCATCGTAAAGGCAACTGTCACAAATGGGCATAATAAAAAATATAGTGCAAACCGAATGTAGAGTCGAGCTGGCTCGAATTATACTGAGGTGCAGCCTATATTGTAGGTCGAAAACCTAAATAGTTGGAAAGTTTGGTAAGGACTCTCCAACTATTCAATTTCTATTCTCTCAAAGTACAATAATGTACTTGCTATGTTCGCTGGAAAGTATTTACTCTACGAGGTTCAATGCGTGAAACATGAACACTTGACACGGATTCTGTGCGTTTATTGCTCAGAATTGCGGTTGTGATTGATAATATGTTCATTCTGTTTCTTTGCATTGTTAATGTTTATATTGTCTCAAAAAGCGGTGCAAAATTAGTAAATAAATCCCATTCTTACACCACTTTACGTTAAATTCTTTTGCCAATATACTATAATATAGGATTTTATTACCTCTATTATACTCTTGAATCAAATATAATGCGTAACTTTGTACTTGACGCAATCTATAATTGAAATCACTATGGCAAATTTAAACTGTATAAAGGCAGTATTGGCTGAAAAGGGCATTATGAGTAAATGGCTTGCTAAAACTTTGCAGAAAGATCCGGCAACGGTATCAAAGTGGTGCAATAATCATTCACAGCCTGATTTATACACATTGGCACGGATTGCAGAAGTGCTTGATGTAGATATTCATAGATTGATTTGTCATACAAAAGAGGAGTAGAGGATATGAAATATACAATTGAAGAAATACTGCAAATGCATGAAGGTCAGACTTTTGACCGTAAAAGTATTCTTATTGAGCCTTCGCATCTTGCCACTATCATAGTTGCTATGGCTAATGCGGATGGTGGGATGATTGCTGTGGGAATATCCGATAAGACTCGCAGAATAGAAGGAGTTGATCAGGACAAGAAACATCTCAATGATATATTGCGCACTCCTTTGGATTTTTGTGCTCCTTCTGTTCCGGTCACTACGGATTATGTGCCTTGCATTGATGCAGAGGGACGTGAGAACCGGGTGTTGCTGATGTTTGTTCCTGCAAGTCCACGACTTCATGCCAATCAGGCGGATGAAGTGTTTTGGCGTGTCGGTGACAAATCTAAAAAACTGACTTTCGATGAGCGATTGCAACTTATGTACGACAAGGGAGAACGCTATTATGAGGATTCCACAGCATACGATGCTACGTTTGAAGATATAGATATGGATGCAGTCAAAGCCTATATGAAGCGGATTGGCTATGGCAAGTCTGCAATGGAGTACCTGCAAGAGAACAAAGGTTTTGTGACCTATAAAGGCGATGTGCCGCAAGTCAGTGCAGCTTGTATATTGCTTTTTGGCAAGCATCCTCAGACATTCTTCCCTCGTGCAAGAGTTCGCTTTATCAAGTATTTTGGTACAGAAGAAAAGGTCGGGCGAGAAATGAATGTTATCAAAGATGTTCTTTTTGAAGGACGTATTCTTGAACAGATACAGAAAGCTGTAGAATATCTCGAAACACAGGTCAAGGAACACTCCTATCTTGGAGAAGACGGCATCTTCAAGACAGACCGTGAATATCCAAAGTTTGTAATACAAGAGATGGTGGTAAACTCTGTTTGTCATCGTGACTATAGTATAAAAGGAACTGAAATTCAGATAAAGATGTTCGACGACCGTCTTGTATTCGAAACACCAGGCAAGTTGCCGGGCATTGTCCGCACTGATAACATACGCCATACCCATTTCTCTCGTAATCCGAAAATTGCGGAATTCCTCAAAGCATACGACTATGTAAAAGAGTTTGGTGAAGGTGTTGACCGTATGTGCCGTGAATTGTCCGCACTGGGTGTCAGAGAACCACAATACAACTTGGTTGCCTTTATCATGAAAGCAACCGTCTGTGCTAATGTTTTGGATGAAGGGCAAGAAACTACCCAGAAGAACTACCCGGAAACTACTCAGACCGACCTGAAACTTCAAGAAATCGCTCAAAAGGGGCAAGAAAGGGGCAAGAAAAGAACAAGAAAAGGGCAAGAAAAAATTCTTGAAATTATTAGACAAGATCCACATATTAGTGTATCCTCCATTGCTGAGCAATGTGAAATGTCTGTAAAGTCTGTGAGAAATCTGATAGATGGATTGAGAGCGGATAATATTTTAGCGCGTATCGGTCCAGATAAAGGGGGATATTGGGAAATCATTGCATCAGTAACAAATGATTGAGAAAATTCGAACTTATGTAAAATCATTAAACGAGTATTATGGCTAAAAAGATAAATACAAAAAAAGAAGAAACTATAAACTTGGATGCTATTTTATTCAAGTGTAGAGATATATTGAGGCAAGCAAAAAATTCAGGTTCATTCTTTGAGAAGCGTGATATGATGCTGACATTGGTGTTTCTCCGATTTATCGGAGAGAAATATGAGAATGGCGTTGCGCATCTTCGTACACAGTTGATAGAAGAAGGACTTGACCCGGATGATGAGAATATTATTTCTGCATTCTTTGATGATGCCACTTTCACTGATGGCACATACAATCTTTCTCCAGAAGCCCGGTGGAGTACGATTATAAATACTCCGGCTCCAGGACTTAATGTGGCTCTCGATACGGCTTTACGTAGTATTGCTGCTGCCACACCAAGCCTTAAAGGATGTTTTGTTGAAGGTACTTTTACCCAGCGTAACATGGCAGGCAATGATATGAAGAAGCTTGTCGATGAGGTAAATAAGATTTCTCACAAAGCATTTGGGGAAGAAAAGGATTTGATAGGTCGCGTGTATGAATACTTTCTGAAGGAGTTTGCCGTAAATGCCACAAAGGAAGAAGGTGAATTTTATACACCCCACGATATTGTGCAGCTGATAGCCAGCATGATTGAGCCATTTGACGGAACTATTTACGACCCTTGCTGTGGTTCCGGAGGCATGTTTATTCAAAGTGCAGAATTGGTAAAGTCAAAGCAGGGTGACATCAGTCGGATTAATGTTTATGGACAAGAGAAAGAGGCTGCTACTTATCGTCTGGCTAAGATGAACCTCGCCTTGCGTGGCATAAGTCATAATTTGGGCGCAGAGAGTGACAGTACTTTCACCAACGATTTACATAAAGGACTATATTTTGATTACATTATGGCTAATCCTCCTTTCAACCTCAAAGGATGGTATAATGATAATCTGAAAAATGATGTCCGATGGAGTGACTATGATACACCTCCGGAAAGCAATGCCAACTATGCTTGGATTCTTCACATGCTGAGCCATCTGAAACGTCAAAGTGGTGTGGCTGGTTTCCTATTGGCAAATGGTGCTTTGGGCGATACTGATGCGCAGAATATACGCCAGAAACTGATAGAAAATGATAAGGTAGAGGCTATCATTGTTTTGCCACGTGAACTCTTTATCACTACGGATATTAGTGTGACATTATGGATTCTCAACCAGAATAAAAAGTGTGGTAGTTATCACGGTCGTTCTTTAAGAAATCGTGAACATGAAATCCTCTTTATGGATTTGCGCACTTGGACTGAAAATCCGGTAAAAGGAGAACAGAAAAAGAAAGTCGAACTGAAAGCGGATCAAATCAAGCGTGCAACAGAAATCTATTTCAACTGGCAGACAGTAGGAATTGATGGCACACATTATGAAAAGCCGGAACTTTATCGCTCTGTAGGTATAGATGAACTGAAGGCAAACGATTACTCGCTTGTTCCCAGCCGATATATAGAGTTTGTAGATAGGGATTCAAACATTGATTACGACAAGGTACTCTCGCAAACAGCACAATGTGTTTCAGAACTTCTGAAATTGCAGAAATCCAATGATGAGACATTACGCAACGCATTAAAACAATTGGGATATGAGTGCAAATAAAGCAAAATGGGTGCGTCTTGGAGAATATATTGAGCAATGCGACGGACGAAACATTGAAGGGCTTTACACCTTGGATGACGTCAGGGGTGTCAGCATTGATAAAAAACTTATTTTTACAAAAGCGGATATGACGGATGTTTTGCTGGTGCCGTATAAATTATTGAAACCAAACGAATTTAGTTATGTTTCCGTGACATCGCGTAATGGTGGCAAAATATCCTTGGCAATAAACAATACGTCACAGACTTTTATCGTCTCATCATCATATATTAACTTTCGCAGCAAAGATGCCAATGACTTGCTTCCGGAATACTTGTACTTGCTGTTGAGCCGTAGTGAATTTGATCGGTATGCTCGATTCAGTTCTTGGGGAAGTGCGAGAGAAACATTCGACTGGGAAGAATTGTGCCGTGTGAGAATTCCACTCCCGCCACCGGAAGTTCAGCAAGAATTAGTTGATACATATAACGGTCTTAAATCTCTTGCAGAGCAAAACGAAGCATTAATAGAACCCTTAAGCAAAGCTTGCGAAGCTTTTGTCTCAGATTGCCAAAGCAAGTATCCACAAGAGGAACTTGGAAAGTATATAGAAGTATTTGATAAAAGAAATACAGACGGCAACGATTATCTTTTTTATGGTATTAACAAGGATAAAACATTTATGCCAACTGTAGCAGACACGAATAATTTAGATAGTTCAATTATAAAAGTAGTTAACAAGGGCGATTTTGTGTTTAGTGGAATGCAGACAGGAAGAGATATTTGCATTAGAATTGCTTTATACAATGATATACAACCAATTATTATTTCGCCTGCATATACTACATTTAAGATAAAGGATGAGACTCTGATTATACCGCAATATCTTTTCCTGCAATTCAAAAGATTTGAGATGGATAGATATGGGTGGTTTTTAAGTGATGGTAGTATTCGATCTAATTTAGAATGGGAAAGATTCTGTAATATTAGGATTCCTTTGCCTTCTATAGAAGTCCAACAATCCATTGTTAACCTATACAATTGTATGGAAGAAGCCAAGAGGATTGCTTCCGAAGCAAGAGAACAATTGAAAACTCTTTGTCCTGCGTTGATTCAAAGAGCTGCTAACTCATAAATAGAAAAGATATGAATTTTAAGTATTATGATGTAATATCAAGTCTTGTTGTTGGATATGTGCTGTTAGTCATTACTATGTACTCATTTCAGATTGAGTACGACAATGATTATACTGTCGCATATTTGGCATTTGCATTCGTATGCGGCTATATAATAAATTCCGTCGGGAGTTTATTGGAACCTATATATTATTTCACTATAGGTGGAAAACCCTCTACGAGATTACTTAACAATGGAAAAGAAAAACGTTGCTGGCTATATCATTTGTTTGTTCCTAAAAACACAGGAATAAAAAAGGTACGTTTCTATGAAACTGAGAATGTACGAAAACTCTTAATAACAGGGTTAGAGGACGAAAATCCATCAGAAGACAGATTGTTTAGTAAAGCAATGCGAGAAGTAAATGGCGATCAAGATTCCAGAGTTCCTGACTTTAATGCATATTATGCCTTGTCAAGAACAATTCTCACAACCATCTTGATTTCAACTATCTTGATTATATCATCTTATCCGCATTGTTGGCAATCATATTTATCAATAATTGTATTGCTAATTTGTTGGAATAGATACAAGGAACGTGCATACTATTATGCAAGAGAGGTACTTAATGAATATTTGAAGAAAAATAAACAGTAAATATTATGACAAGACACGCAACGATGACAGTTTGGGATGTGCAACTAGGGTTGGCAATCCATGTAAAGGCTCCTAATGGTAAATATATCATTATTGATTTAGGCACAGGTACATACGAAAGTGGAAATACTTCACCACTTAAAAAGCGAAAGTATGATAATATCGCATATATGATTTTAACGCACCCACACCTTGATCATATTGATGACATTCTTAATTTTGATTTGAATGCGCCAAAGATATTGCATCGTGCAAAGTCTTTGAGTAATGATGAAGTAATGGATGGTGTGAGGTATTGTGACAGGGAAAAATTTGAAAAGTATTGTGAAATCAATGACCGATATAATTCGCCAGTTACGTCACAAGACGAAAACTATACTGGGAATGCTGATAATTATGGTGGATTAGGTATTCAGACATTCTCCACATCAGCATGCGATCATTCCAACTTTAATAATTTCAGCATAATTACCGTCTTTACTTTATCCGGAATCAAAATCGTAGTATGCGGTGATAATGAAACAGAATCATTGGATATTTTGATGAAGCGAAGTGATTTTAAGGAGGCCGTCAAGAATGCAGATGTGTTGGTAGCTCCACATCATGGTAGAGAATCAGCGTATCATTCAGATTTTGTTTCATTGGTTAATCCAAGAATAACGATTATTTCTGATACAAATAAGAGTGGTGCAAGTGCCTCTGATAAATATACACGCATAAGTAGAGGATGGAAAGTTAATGGAGCAACTCGTTATTGTTTAACAACGCGTAACGATGGTAATATTACAGTCGAGTTTGGTGAAACAGATGATCCAAATTACAGCGGAGTATTAGGCATATCAACTTCAAAATAAAGTTTTAATCATCGGAGAGTACGCAATGTCAAAAAACACACTTATAAATTACAACGGCAGATTCTGCGAGTCTGATTTCGAGAATGCGTTTATATCATTCTTGGAACGGGAGAACTGGACATATTTGTCGGGAGATAAAATTGTTCGTAATAATCAAAGGGAAGTTCTCATTGATAGCGACTTGACAGAATTCTTGAATGAAAATAATGCTGACCTTGATGCTGAGGAGGTGCAACAGATTGTGGATAATGTACGCCTTGTGGGAGCAGAAAACGATTTTGCCACACTTCACAAAGTGTATGGCTGGATGGTGAACGGCATTAATTTTACAAAAAAGGACGGAACTGTAACCGACATTGCACTAATCAATTTTGACGCTCCGGAGAAAAACATCTTTCGTGTAGAGAATCAACTGACGGTGGAATATGTAAACAATGGTCGCACTAAGAACCGCCGGCCGGATATCATGCTTTATGTGAATGGTATGCCTGTTTGCATAATGGAATTGAAGAATCCGGCAGATGAAAATGCAACTATTGAAGATGCCTGGGAACAAATAAACATACGTTATTGGCGTGATATACCTCACTTGCTTCATTATTGTCCCTTAGCTTGCATAAGCAATGGTGTAAAAACACGTCTTGGAACAGTGCGTACTCCATACGAACATTTTTATGCCTGGCGTAGGGTGAATAATGACGATAAGGTTTCCACCTCTCCATTTGATGAGATGCGAACTATGGTCAAGGGTGTGTATGAGACAGGAAGATTTCTTGAAATATTCAGAGATTATATCTATTTTCAAGATAAAGAATTTGATGATAATGAAAAAGAAATAGTATGCCGTTATCCGCAATTCTTTGCAACGAGATTACTCAGAGAGAGCATCATTAAATCAGTAAAGGAGCGTAATGGTAAGGGAGGAACATATTTCGGTGCTACCGGATGTGGAAAGACCTACACTATGGCATTCCTTGCCCGACAACTGTCTATGCGATGTGCGTCTGAAATAGGGTCTCCTACGATATTGATGATTGTAGATAGGGAGGACTTGCAAAAACAGGGGAGCAAATTATTTACCAAGAGTAAGGAATTCTTGGGATTAGGCGAAGTATATGTAGTGCCTAACCGTAAAATATTGCGTCAGGAATTGGCGGCAAGAGAAAGCGGAGGTTTCTATATCTGCACCATTCAGAAGTTTTGCGACCGTGAGGAGGATCCTATCGGATTGATTAATGAGCGTTCAAATATCATTTGCTTCAGCGACGAAGCCCATCGTACTCAGTTAGAGGGTGCAAAAAGAATAAAATATAGCAAACCTAATGAAGACAGTGGAAATGAATGTCTGAATCAGGTTGACGAACAAATGAAAGCCGTGCTCTCAAAGCCGTATGCAAAAGTGCTTCGGGAAGCATTGCCCCATGCTACATTCGTAGGTTTTACAGGAACACCTATTGCCGAGACTTATCAGACTTTTGGCAATGAGATTGATCGTTATACGATGGACCAAGCGGTTGCTGATGAAATAACAGTTCCTATCAAATATCATCCTCGAATCACTAAAGTTCTTTTCGATAAAGAGAAGATTAAAATGGTGGAAGAATATTATAAACAATGCGCCGAAGAAGGTTCCACCAAAGAAGATATAGAGGCAAGCAAAAAAGCAATGAGTTCGCTTCAAGTCATTCTTGGTGAGCCTCAAAGATTGGAACGTCTGGCTGTAGATATTCATGACCATTATGTGAATTCGTGTAGTGGCGATCCTGACCGGATACAAAAAGCTATGATTGTTTGTTCCAAACGTGAAATAGCTTATAAATTGCTTACTGTTTTTCAAGAGAAATATCCAGAGTGGTTTGAAGAAAGGAAATCACCGGAGGGCGTTTTGTGTAGCGAAAATGAACTAAAGGAGCTTCCTAAAATGCCTACCATGGCAATGGTGGCAAGTGTCGCTAAAAACGACCCTCAAGATATGTATGACTATCTTGGTGGCGTTGTCAATGATAAACGTTCCGAGAAATTGGATGCCGCTTTCAAACAAGAGAAAAGCAACTTCCGGATTGTGATCGTTGTAGATATGGGGATTACCGGGTTTGATGTAGAGAGTCT
>ERZ1023862.170-NODE-170-length-14013-cov-8.830706_pt1 | contig 14013 bp, 10 predicted proteins | sample MGYA00380388_ERZ1023862 | MGnify/ENA primary metagenome ERZ1023862 (study PRJEB33179, sample SAMN07449007) | human gut metagenome | biome: Human-gut; feature: Human associated habitat; material: Faeces | host: Homo sapiens | place: India: Bhopal | collected... | reverse complement strand
GGGCTTCGGGCTCGGCACCTGCCTCGGCGGCGGCAGGGAGGGGGGCGGTGATGCGTCCGAATAGCTCTGCCCCGACACCACACTCGCGGAGGATGGCTGCCGCTCTGTCGGCGTCGATACGGTCAAAGTCTGTCTGGCGTGGGGTGATGATGAGGCCGGCCATGTCTATAGCTCCCGGGCTGACCAGATACTGGGTGTCGCCCTCGGCCGTGTAGCAGTCGGGACGATGCTTGGCGCGGGGTATGATGACGGTGATGTGGCTCTCGTCCTGCTGCCATGAGATGACGTTCATCATGGGCTCGCCGCTATCCTTGTGGAGAGGCATAGCCTTGTAGATACGGTCAAAGAGAGCCTTGTCGGCGGTGGCGTCGGTGCTGACGATGGCCAGCAGCGGCACCACATATCCGCCCACGGCATAGATATGGTTGTCATTGTCGTATTCATACACCATCTCTCTGCTGTTGGCCAGCCGTGCCCAGTCGTTCTGCAGCGGCAGAAGGCCAGAGCATACGGCTTGCAGATGAGCGTGGTCGGGGGCAGAAGCTCCACAGTGGGGGCCGTTGTAGAATACAGTGAGTTCGGGATAACGCTCTACCATGCTGAATATCTCGTCATAGCAGGTGCGTATGCGCTGCGGGTTGTGGCGGTTGAGGGGAATGGTAAAGTGGACGGGCAGAATGGGGAAGGGGTTGACCAGCAGCGTGAAGTCGTTGTCCAGGCGTTTGGACATCTGCTCCTGCGGACGGTTGTCGGCGCAGAGAAAACAGGGCCGATGGGCTATGCTGCGGGCATCGATGCGCGCACCGGTAGAGACCATGCGGGCAGGGTTGAACTGCACTTGCAGCAGCGTGTCGCCGCTACAGAGGCTGCGCTGCTCTACATGGTTGAGGTCGCGGAATCGCTGGCGGGCGTCGCTCCAGAGCTCCAGCTGGCGGTCTATGAAGCGGTTGAGTTCGCGGCAGTTGCTCTCGGGCAGGCTGTTCAGCTGCTGGCGGGCTTCGAGCTCGATGGTGCGCAGCCGGTCTTTATAGAGATTGTTGGCATTCTGGCGTTCTATGCTGAGGGCGGCGTCTGAGTTGCCCTCCCAACGGCGGCAGAGATAGAGCTCGTCGTAGATGCGGCCTATGCGGTAGCGGCGGCTGATGGCCAGACCCATAGCATAGTCCTCGCCATAACTGGTATTGGGGAAGCGTATCTCTCTGACCACTGGGGTGAAGAAGGCGCGAGGCGCCCCGAGCCCATTGATGCGCAGCGCATTGTTGGGCCCGTTGTGGTCTGTCCATTCCCGGTGGTCTATGATGCCCGGTGGCAGGGTGTTGAGGGCAAAGTCGCACATGCGGTAGGCGCCGATGACCATGGCGGCAGGCTGCTGGCGGAACTCGTCGACCACGCGCTGCAGCGTGGAGGGCGAGGCATAGAGGTCGTCGCTGTCCAGCTGCACGGCGAAGCGGCCGCAGCGGCTGTCGTTGACGGCGGCGTTCCAGCATCCGCCGATGCCCAGGTCGTCGCGTTCGGGGATGAGGTGTCTCAGTCTGTGATCGCTGCGCGCCAGGTCATTCAGTATCTCGGTGGTGCCGTCGGTAGAGTGGTTGTCGACCACGATGACGTTGTAGTCAAACCGTGTCTGCTGGGCCAAAGCCGACCCCACGGCGTCGGCAATGGTGCGACAGCGGTTGTAGACGGGGATGACCACCGAGGCTTCGACGTCGAAGTCCTGCTCGTCCAGGTCTACAGGCTCGTAGCGATGGGTGTCTACTATCGCGCCCACAGCTTCGAGATGACGGGTGGCTGCATCCTCCATCTCTATCTGGCGGTCGCGGTTGCGCGGGTCTACATAGTCAAACTGGCGCACACCGCTGGCGCGGCTGTCGGTCTGCTGCTGGGTGTAGATATACTCGTTGAGGTGGGTGATGGCGGCTTGGCGCGAGATGTAGAGGCGCAGGTCGTACCACGCAGCCCATCGGTAGTCTGGGGCGGCGGGCTGCTGGGCCATATAGCCCTTGAGCAGCGCCGTGCTCACGAGCACAGCCGGTCCGAAGTCGAAGTCGTCGCGCAGCGCACCCTTCTGATAGTCTATCGAGGGGTGTGCCACCAGTTTGCCGTCGGCGGTGGCCATGCGGCTGTCGGCATAGACCATGCCCGCGCCGGTGTCGGCAGCCGTCTCCACCATGCGTTCTATGGCGTGGTCGCCCCATAGGATGGGCTGGGCCTTGAGCGTGAGCAGCACGTAGGGTGCCGTGGCACGGTGGGCTATCTCTGCCAGCGTGGCTGTCGACGTGAGCGACTCTGTTTCGATTACTTGTGCTTGGGGGTATGCCTGTGCTGTCTGCGGCTCTATCATCAGGGTGATGTCTCTTACCGAGACGCTCCGTGAGAGGGTCTCTATCGTCGCCTCGGCGTCGCCAGCCGAAGCAATGGCTACAAAACAGTCTATCTGGTTTCTCATCATTTCTGTTTCTTATATATTAACAATATGTAAAGGTCGTATTTTTCGCCGAATTAAGCAAATTTTCGCGGCTAAAAAATACGACCTCGGTCAATATTGTGGCTCTGATGAGCACAGCGTCAAGCAAAGGGGAAGAGCAGGGGCAGTATGAAGGTCATCACGATGCCTATGATAATCTGCAGAGGCAGACCCACCCACACGTAGTCCATGAAGGTGTAGCGGCCCGCCTTCATCACCAGCGCGTTGGGCGGTGTGGAGAACGGCGAGGCAAAGCACATGCTCGCGCCCAGTGTCACGGCAAACATGAAAGAGTAGGGGCTCACGCCGATCTGGCTGGCGGCAGCCATGGCTATGGGTGCCATGAGCACCGCCGTGGCGGTATTGCTGATAAACATGGTCATGAGCGATGTGGTGAAGTAGATGCCTGCCAGCAGGGCGTAAGGCCCGATGGCGCCCAGGCTGCTCACCAGATTTTCTGACACGATACTCGACACGCCCGTCTTCTCCAGGGCTATCGACATGGGCATCATGGCGGCTATCAGGATGATGCTCTCCCAGTTGATGGTCTTGTAGGCGGCGTCGACGCTGCGGAAACAGCCCGAGAAGACCATGAGCAGTCCGGCCATGACCACGGCGATGACGGGGCTCACGGGGATGAAGTCGAACACCATGACCAGTATCATCAGCAGCATGATGGCTGCCGCCACGGGTGCCTTGAAGTCGAGCGACACCTTCTCCATCTGCTTGTCGGGGCGTCCCAGCACCACCCAGTTCTCGTTCTCGTGGTTCATCTGCATAATCTTGTCCCACTGGCCTTGCACGAGCAGTATGTCGCCATTGCGCAGACGGTGGTCGCTCAGCTCTTCCTTGATATAGTTTTCGTCGCGGCGTATGCTGAGGATGTTTACCGAATAGTCTTCGCGCAGTCTGGAATCGCGTATGCGCACTCCGGTGAGCCGCGAGGTGGGCAGAACGATGATTTCGGAGATGCCGATGTCGTAGAAGTCCAGTCGGGTGGTCTTCATCCTTATCAGGTGATAGTCGCTGGCAAACCGCTCCATGGCATCCTTGTCGCCATAGAGGTAGAGTATGTCGCCCTGGGCGATGACGGTGTCTGCCCACGCCATACTCTGGCGTATGTCCATGCCGAGAGCCTTCTTCTTCTCGTTGCGTATCTCGAGTATGGTGAGTCCATACCTGTTCTGCAGATCCAGCTGCTGCACACACATGCCTGCGAGCCCATTGTTCTTGTAGCCCACACGATACTTGTACAGGTTATCGTGCAGCTGGTACTGCTCGGCGAGGTCGTTGAGGGTCTTGCCGGCAGTGCCCTTGTGGTGCTTGCCCTTCTTCTTGATGAGCAGCAGACTCATGGGCAGCAGCACGACTATGCCCAAGGCTATCACTATCAGACCGATGGGGAGGAAGGTGAAGAAGCCGAGCGGCGCGAAGCCATGCTCTTCGAGTGTCTCGCTGATTACAAGGTTGGGGGGCGTACCTATCAGGGTGAGCATGCCGCCGAGGCTGCCCGCAAAGGCCACCGGCATGAGCAGACGCGAGGAGCGTATGCCCGAACTGGCTGCCATGCTCATGATGATGGGCATCATGATGGCCACGGTGCCGGTGTTGCTCACAAAGGCGCCGATGAACGAGGTGGCGAGGACTACATAGATGAAGGCGCGCGTCTCGTTGCCCTTGGCCATGCGCGATATGCTGTTGCCTGCCGACTGGGCAAGACCCGTCTGCAGGATGGCGCCGCCCACGACGAAGAGGCCGGCCATCATAATGACTATGGGAGAAGAAAAACCGCTTAATGCTTCGCTGGTGGTAAGAACTCCGGTAGCGGTAAGTACCATCAGGGCCGATAGGGCTACGACATCGCCACGTACGCGTCCCCAGACAAACATGGCTATAGTTACAATCAGAACAATTATAGTTATGGTCATGAATCAAACACAGATTAGTGAACTACAAATATACAATAATCCCGCCACAATCACGAACGCCGCCAGGGCGATGGCTTCTGATTTAATAAAACCTTAATAAGTTTTAGCAATTATTATTGTTTGGTTCGCAGTGATGGTTGTGACGGCGGCGAAGGTTGGCGTCATCTCTTCTGCGTCTGTTTTCATCTCTCTGGTGTCGGACATCATCTCGCTCATTTCGGATGTCATTTTTCCGGTGGTGAAATCCATCCCTTCTGCGTCGGATGTCATCTTTCTGGTGGCAAATGTCATCTCTTCCGAGTCGGATATTATCTCGCCAGTAATGCCGTTAAAGATGATTTCAGGGTTGGAAACGGTGATTTCACGCTTGGATATTATCGTTGCAGACACTGAAATCACCATTTCATGCCTTGCAATTGTCCTGAAGGGCCTCTCCACGGACTTGCGGATGGTCGGCGTGGGCACCAACAAAAACTCTCTCCCGCTGGGGCTGGCATCGTGTGCCGTGTTGACCCCAGGGGAGAGAGTGACTTATTTTACTAATAACGCTATGTCTTTATCTGTGGCCACCGCCGAATGAACCACCGCCAGAACGGCTGCTTGAAGAGTGGCTGCCGCCAAAGGAGCCTCCTGCACGACTGCTGCCGCCACCGCGGTTGCCACCGCCGAATGAGCTGCTGTTGCTGCTGCCACCCGAGCGTCCGCCGAAGCTGCTGCCCGAAGAGCGAGAGGGCTGCGAGGTGGAGGGAGAGAACGTGCGGCTGGGCTGGCTGTTGGCGCGTCCGCCGAACGAGGGCGAACTGTAGTCGCTGGAGCGGCGCTCTACGGTGGTGCGGGTCGAGCTGCGCACGCCTCCGTCGGCTCGGCTGCCGAATGTACGGTTGCTGCCGCTCACGCCCGAAGACTGCCGGTTGGCTCGTCCGCCAAACGAAGAGCTATTGTTGTTGCGGTTGTACATCGGGTCGCTCTGCTGCGAGGCACGGCTGCCAAACGAGCGGTTGCTGCTGGAAGCGCCGGCAGACTGCTGGTTGGCACGTCCGCCAAAGCTGCGGTTGGCATTCTCACGATTTATGTTGGAAGAATTGTTGTTGCGTCCGCCAAAGGAGCGAGTGCCGTTGCCAAATTCGCCGCGGTCAAATCTGTCGCGCATTCCGAAGCTCCTGCCGTTGTCACGATTGATGTGTCCGGCAAAACTGCGTCCGCGATACCAGCTGCGGTTGCCGTTGTTGTGCCAGCTGTGTCCGCCGCGATATACGGTGATAAAGTGGGGGCGACCGAAGTAGAAGTAGTCACGGTGGGGGTAGCGGGCGTAGATGCCGAAGTGCCAGTAGTAACCGTCCCAGCTGAGTGGGCGGTAGAAGTAGTGGGCGGCGCAGAAAGCCCGGTACTGCCAGTCCAGGAGTATGTAACTCAGGTCCATATTGCGACGGGTCCAATAGACTCCGTAGAGGTCGTCATAAGTATTGATACCCATCAGATAGTCAAGGTTTATCTCGTAGGCAGCCTCATACTGAGCGTCATTGAGATTGAGCTCGTAAGCCATCTTGTCGGTCAGGAACAGAGCCTGCTCGCGTGCCTGACTGTAACTCATTGCGCTGGCTGAAACGACCATTGTCATCATTGCCATCAGGGTGAATATATACTTTTTCATAATCGTAAGGATTTAGTTGTTTACTTTATCTGGTGCAAAGAAACAAAGAAAAAGCAAGGTGACAAAGGGTTTTTCCCTAAAGAGGGGGAGGAAAATCCCTACGATGACGTATCGTTATCCCCGAGGGGGCTGCGGCTGGCGCAGGGATGACTGGCGCAGGGTGGGGTAGGAAATGGGCTTTTTTCGGGTCGGTTATAATAAATGTCGGGTCTGTGCGTTATATATATAATAAGGTGAAAAAATATCCACAGATGAAGATACTAAGACTTATAATGGCGCTGATGCTACCTGTGGCTGCCCATGCCCAGTATGTCTGGCAGGACGGCGCCGAGGCAGGTCGTCTTGACCTCTCTCGCGATGCCTCCTGGCAGGTGGAGATGCAGGGCGGCTATGCCAAGGGCAAGACTCCGCTATGGCTCAATGCTAACCGTTATGGTCTGAGCACGCTGGACCGCGGCAATGGCTATCTGCGTGCCAGCGTGGTGCGCCCGTTGCAGGCAGACTCTGCCCGCCGCTGGGGTGTGGGCTATGGCCTCGACCTCGTGGGTGGTGTCAATTATGGCACCAACCCCATCGTGCAGCAGGCTTACGCCGAGGTGCGCTGGCTGCATGGTGTGCTCACCGTGGGCAGCAAAGAGTATGGCATGGAACTCAAGAACAACCGGCTCAGCAGTGGTTCGCAGACGCTGGGCATCAATGCGCGCCCCGTTCCCCAGGTGAGAGTGGCTATTCCCGAGTATTGGACGCTGCCCTTCGGTGGTGGCTGGCTGCAGCTCAAGGGCCATATCGCCTATGGCATGATGACCGATGACAACTGGCAGCATGATTTTACCGGCTGTCAGCGCGACTATACCCATCAGCAGCATATCTTTACCGACAATGTATTATATCATAGCAAGGCGGGGTATCTGCGCATCGGCAAGGACGAAGACCTCTATCCCCTGTCATTGGAACTGGGACTCGAGATGGGTGCCCAGTTTGGTGGTACTGCCTATATGTCGCAAAAAGATGGTACGATACAGACCAAAAAAGGCAATACCGGGTTGCGCTCGTTCTGGAATGCCTTTATCCCTGGTGGTGGCGACGTGGGCGAGGGTGAATATGCCAATGTAGAGGGCAACCAGCTGGGCAGCTGGCTCATGCGTATCAACTACAATGCTGATACCTGGCGGCTGGGGCTTTACGCCGACCACTTCTTTGAAGACCACTCGGGCATGTTCATGCTCGACTACGACGGCTATGGCGAGGGCGACGAGTATATGGTGAAGAAGGACCGCCGCTTCTATATGTATGACCTCAAGGACATCATGCTCGGTGCCGAACTCAATCTCAAGTACTGCAGCTGGCTCCATAATGTGGTGGTAGAGTATCTCTATACCAAGTATCAGAGCGGCCCTCTCTATCACGACCATACCATGAACATCCCCGACCATATCGCCGGCAACGACGACTACTACAACCACGGCACCTATCCCGGTTGGCAGCACTGGGGTCAGGTAATGGGCAATCCGCTCTATCGCTCGCCCATCTACAATGACAACGGGCGCATCCATGTAGAGAACAATAGGTTTATGGCTTTCCACCTGGGTGTCGATGGCAATGTGACGCGGACGATAGACTATCGTCTGCTCGCCACCTGGCAAGACGGACTGGGCACCTATGACCAGCCATACCTCAAGAAGCGCCACAACGTGAGTTTTCTCGTTGAGGCTGGTTGCCGGCTGAAGCACAACTGGCAGCTGCGTGGTAGCTACGCCATGGACTTCGGTTCGATACTGGGCCACAATGCTGGCGTGCAGTTTACCCTGAGCAAGGGCGGTCTGCTGGAAAAGAATACTAAGAAAAGAAGATGATGAGAAGACATATACTATCCATAATGATGGCAATGGCCCTGGCTATGGGTGTTGCCTCGTGTGAACTGGAGCGCGACCACAACGGCGACCTCGCCGGCTATTGGCACCTGGAACGAGTAGATACGTTGCAGACGGGCGGCGTGAAGGATATGAGCCGTGACCGCGTGTTCTGGGCAGTGCAAGGCAAGTTGCTCATGGTGCGTAATACAGTGGAACCCTACACCGGCTTCTTCTTCCGCTTTGACAACTCGGGTGATTATCTGATATTGTCAAATCCTCACAGCAATGGCGGACACCAGACCGATGGCGCCGAGGGTGACCAGCCGATAACCGATGTTAAGTATTTGGCTCCTTATGGCATCAATAGCCTGGAAGAACATTTCCATAAAGACCAGTTTACCAGTTCGCGGCTTACCCTTTCGACCGACAAGCTGCGGCTATACTTCAAAAAATTATAATGGCTACACTATAGGCGATACATCCACTTACGAAAGTATCGCCTATGTTATCTATAGAGTAAGAGGGCTTTATTCTGCTTTGCTGATTTTGTAGTTGATTAGCAAGTTGATAGATGTGTAAAGTATGATATCAATCAAAACTACGCCAGTGATGCCAATCAAGCCAAAAAGCCACAAATTGAGCGGGATGTAGAGCAAGGCCATTGCCAGTATCACCAACAGCGCCTGGTGCATGGAGCATCCGGCACGCATTAACTTGTGATGGATGTGACTTTTGTCTGCTGTAAATAGGGGAGAATGGTGACGCAGACGGTGCTGGATAACTCTGATGACATCGAAAATAGGGATAACAAGCAGCGAATAGGCCAACAGCAGACGATGGGCATCGACGGGCATGGCATGGCCATTGACCATCACAAACTTGATGACCAGGAAACTGAGCAGGAATCCCAGGGTAAGGCTGCCGCTGTCGCCCATGAATATCTTGCGGTTTTTCTCGGCCTTGCCAAACAGGTTGAAGTACAGATAGGGAATGAGTACTCCAGCCATGCCGGCTATGATGATGCAGTAGGAGTTGAGCCCCTGCTGGGCATAGCCATACAGGAGACCTAATAGTGCAATGAGCGAAAGGCTGGCAGCCAGTCCGTCGATACCGTCTATCAGATTGATGGCGTTGCTGATAAACACGATGACAAAGACCGTAAGCAGGGTGCCGATAAAAGCAGGTATCTCGTAGATGCCGCAGAAACCATGCAGATTGTTGATGGTAAGACCGGCAAGGGGCATCAAGGTGGCGGCGACAATCTGGGCGACAAACTTGATGCGGGCACTGAGGCCAAACAGATCGTCGATGATGCCCACGACATAGATGATGAGCAGGCTGAAGAAGAAGATTATCGTCCACAGGTTGAGTGGTATACGCTGCTCCAATGCAGGGTCGCTGTCCAAGGTGGATATAGCCACGAGGGCAGCTATCACCATGCTTGGAATGAAGGTAATTCCTCCAAGCCGGGGGATGAGGTTATGGTGCAACTTGCGGCCGTTGGGGATATCATAGAGCCCCTTGGCCTTGCAGAAATTAAGAGTAAGCGGTATGAACAGGAAACCGCAGAGTATGCTGATAATAAATGTACCTATATCGAGTAGTCTATCAATAGCCATTATAATGTAGTCTATATGTGTTGTTATTGATATAACTACAATTATACTGTTTTATTGCCTTTCCCCCTTTTCTTTTTCCACTCGTGATATAAAAGAGATGGCAATGTAGCCAAAATCATAGAGCAACGACGTATCTGCTTGCGTGGTTCGCAAAAGATGCGATATACGAATTCCAGATGATGGCGCAGCATCCACTTAGGTGCACGTCGGGCATTTATACCACTGAAGAAATTGAACGCAGCTCCTACGGCAATCAATACGCCGCGATTGAGGTGGGGCTTGAGCAGAGACATAAATATCTCCTGCTTGGGAGCGCCCAAGGCAATCCATACGATATCGGCGCCGTCGTTGTTGAGCATCGCACCAATAGAGGCATAGTCGAACTCTTCTACCTTGCAGAAAGGAAGTTCGTAAAATGTCATCTGCTTCACAGCTGGGTTCATCTTTATAAGATTCTGTTGCAGTGCGTCAAGTGTGCATTGATTGGTGCCAAGAAACGCCATGCGGTATTTCTTTTCGCTTATAATATCTTGGAAGATATCGCTTCCGCAATACTGTTTGTATCTTTTGCCGTAAATCAGGCGCAGATAGAGTGGCACATAACTGCTGTCACAAATGGAAAACATGCCATCATTGACTACCTTCTTATAGGCTTCATTGCGATTGACCGTATTGAGTATCACGCCGTCGGCCACACAGATATAGTTAGCTCTTCCGCTGGCCACCTGTGTGGCTATGGCTTCGTGTATCTTGGCTTTGTCAAACTCGTATCGTATGTTGAAGTATGTATGCATTAATTGTTAAAAAGTTCTTTTGTAAGACATCTTATAATGTTATTCTCAAAGTGTGAGAGAGTAAATTGCTGCTCATATTTCTTATAGCCATTCTCGCCCATGATACGCCTTTCTTCAGGGTGGTCCAGTAAGTACTTTATTTTATTGGCTAAAACATCAGGGTCTTTTTTTAATACAACAAATCCAGTTTTACCATCATCGATAATATTGGGAATGCCTCCTTCTATTGTAGAAATACAAGGCAACTTATGTTGCATAGCCTCCAATAGTACAAGTGGAAAGCAGTCGGAGTGTGTCGGAAATACAAATATATTAGCCGCAGCGAACTCTTCTTCTTTGTCTTTTCCATATTTACTCCCCTTGTAGAATACATTGTGATTTAATCCACGTGAAAGAATTTCTTGGTTGATTTTTTCACTATTTATTTCAGTAGTTTCGCCCCCGATAAGATTACAAGTGAAATGGCAATTACAGTCTTTTAATTTTTTCAGCGCATCTAATAGAGTAAACACCCCTTTGGCTATTAATAAATTGGAAAGAAATAATAATTTCGGGGTATTAGTATGATGCTGGCTAATATTTACCTCGTCAAGGGGGGAGGCTATTCCATTGGGACATATATATACGTCCTCCATTGGGACATATTTTTTTATGTCCTGAAATAGAGATTTTGCCAGTAAAATGACCTTTATTCCATTGAAAAAACGTTTATAAAGGAAATTGTCAAAAGCTTTACCCTGTCGTTCTTCAACACCTTTGTTGTGGAAATGCACAATAATTTTACGCCTGCTTAACTTTACGAGTTGAATGACTATGAAATCTTTATAAAAGCCAATGCCCTTTGTGTTTGGAGTTATATATACTAATTTGGGACGATAGCGCTTGGTGCTCTTGGCAATATTGAATAACAATTTTGCATAAGTCCATAATTTCCTAAAACTTCCCTTTCCGATGTCTTGGAGGCTATCTGCTGTTGTGAGATTGATAAAATGACAATCGAATGTGTCATTAAAAGATTTGCTGTCGTGCAGATACTGCCCAATTACCGCAGCGCCATGAATGGGAGGTGGAAGATGCAGTATGCAAAGTATCGATGGCTTCATAGAATCCTAATATAAAGAAAATTCTTTTATGTTATTTGTTTTTACATATATCCATGCACGTGTCATAGATGCGCCGTGCCGCCTTGTCGGGTGTGAAATGGCTCTCTATCTCGACCGACTTCTCGCCCATGGCCACTAAGTTGGCTGTGTGGAAATGGTCTAAAGCATCTAAGATGGACTGCTGCTGATAGGGGTCGAAACTATAGCCATTCTCTCCGTCGTGGATGAGTTCGCAGGTGCCACCATTGTATATGGAGCAGGCCACAGGTTTGCCACAGGCCATAGCCTCGGGCAGCACCAAGCACCAGTTGTCTTCGAGCGTAGGCATAAAGAAGATGTCGCTGATGGCATAATACTTGTAGATGTCGGCATAACTGATGCCGCCCAAGATGTGTACGCCAGGGGTCTGGCCATAGTTGGCCATGAGCTCATCGTACAAGTAGCCCTTGCCTATAATGAGCAGATTGTCTGCTGGGTGTTGCTGGATGTGCTTCTGCCATGCTTGGAGCAGTTGGCTTATACCCTTTCGCTCTACCAGTTGACCCACAAAGAGATAGGTGAGTCCATCGTTCAGTGCGAGATGCGCAGATAGTTGACGCTTTGCCTCATCACCGAAAGAGGCAACATCCTTGGCCAGTTCGTAACTGTCGGCACACATACATCCTTTGGTGATGGGCTTCTGCTTCACACCTATATATTTGTGCAGATACTCCTCGGTCAGTATTCCGTTGACGAGATAGGCGTTGGCAAAGCGTCCGATGAACTTGCGATACATTGTGAGTATCCATGGCGCCTTGCGCTCTATGTAGGCCGTGCGCTCGTAGAAAATGCAGAGCTTCTTGCGGTGCAGGAAAGAGTAGAGCACAGCCATAGGAGCCCAACTGCCAAAGCCTTCGACAATGACAATGTCAGGGTTCTGTCGCTTGATGGCTCGGTATAGCCCTGGTTGCCATTTCAGCACAAAGTTGGAATTGGCAAAGGTGGTTTTATCATTACCGATGGTAAGTCTCTTCTCGCCAGTTAGTATGGTGAGGTTCTCTTTTAACTGGTTCTTTAGTTTTTTGCGCACCAAGTCGGACGTGTCCTCTCTTAGGCAAATTAGATGGAATTTACCCTTGGAATATTGATTCAAATAACTATATACAGGAACTCTGTAGATTCCAGTTCCAGGGATAACCCAAAGAATCCTTTGTGTGCTATTATCTGTGTTGATGTTCTCTTTCATATTTTTACGATGTAAAATATTGGACTATTTATGATTATATCGGATAGGCTTGCATACTTGAATACTCCATTGCTGAAGTAATAGCTGAAGTAAGGAAACATCAAGATACAAACCATGAACTCTATCAGATGTATATGCCTAAAACTACAGTATCGCAGGAACAACAGTAAGAGCGCAGACTGAAATGTATATACATAGAACTGGTATCGCATACATAGATAGTAAGCCTCTGTAAAATTGCAGAGGAGCACAAAGAGGATAATAATCAGTGTGATGTTTATCGTGCCGATGACCCCCTCGGGCATGATGGTGTGGTTCTTGCTGCTGCGATGATACATATAGTATATGTAGGCAATCATGCCCAGTAGCAATACGCTCAATATATAGAACTGGGCGTTGATTCCCACCTCGGTCTGCCAACTGTCTGTGCTAGTGAGCTGGGTGGTATTGTCCAGTCGGGTGAAAATGTAGCCAATGAACATAATCTTAGACAATATGCCCGACATGGAAAGGAAGGCCAAGGCAATAATGGCAATCGATGTGCCTAATAGAATGAGCCTCTTCAGTGTTAAGGCCCTCCTGATGAAGGGGATGACGCCCAGCCCTATGATGGGGAAAGAGGCTGTATGTACGCCCAACGAGATGATGGCATACACCCACTTGTAGCGCTTGTTGAAATAAAGGTAAACTAAGAATAGCAGCGCAAACGATTGCGATATGCTCTGTCGCAGCATGTTGCCGTTCATGGCAAATGTCTGGAAGAAAAATGCTGTAAAGACGAGCACTGTAATAACATGATATTTGGAACAGTCGGTCTTTTTGGCTATCAGGATGACAGCCTCATAAATAGCCATATAGCTCGCAGTGGTAAAAAATGTCACATAGATAGGCCAATTGGCATCGGTGAGTCGACAGATAACCCAAGAGAATGTATAGTAAATGGGTTCCTTGGCATACAAGAGCAAGTACTGTAACAGAGAACTGTTGAGTGCATCACGGTAGTATTCATTGTATGCCAGAAAATCACCGTAGAGTTCTTTTGTCGTATTGACAAATCCAAGGTAAAGAGACAGCAGTAATGCCAACCCCCTGAGTGCAGTCCAAGAGGTCCTATCGATATTTCTCAGTGCCACCCATATCCATGAGGCAATGCCTGCTATGGGGTTGAGAAGGAATATGAGAGATAGTAATGGCATACTTTATTTGTCTTTTGTTTGTTTACATATTTGTTGATAATAATGCTCCATCATAGGGAGAATGTGATTGGCCGAAAACCTTACGTCAATTGTTTTATGTGCCATGGTTCGCATTTTCTCGACCTCGTCATCCGTCATCTGTAGTGCTTTTAGAAGCATATCCTTGATGTTGTTGATGTC
>ERZ1023862.157-NODE-157-length-14409-cov-7.592378_pt1 | contig 14409 bp, 8 predicted proteins | sample MGYA00380388_ERZ1023862 | MGnify/ENA primary metagenome ERZ1023862 (study PRJEB33179, sample SAMN07449007) | human gut metagenome | biome: Human-gut; feature: Human associated habitat; material: Faeces | host: Homo sapiens | place: India: Bhopal | collected... | reverse complement strand
GGATACAGTTGTACTTCTCCTCTACGTACCCCTGAAAGTGACGGTAGTTTACAACTGCGTCATTTTCGGAGACTGTAGAAGCGGCCTCCTTGTCAAGATAGTCCTGGCAAGAGTTGAGCGAGGTACCGAGAGCCAGCGAGACGCATCCCATCAACAAAAAATTCTTTATCTTATTTTTCATTTGAATGTTCATTTTAATATTACAATGAGAATTTAACACCTAAGTTGAAGCGGCGTACTGTAGGATATGCTCCAAGGAAACCGCCACCACCGAGGTTAGCCTCACGGTCATCAGGCATACGAGTCCAAAGCCAGAGGTTGTTACCATTCAAGTATACCTTGAGGTAGTTCATACCGAGAGCCTTGATCCATCCCTTGGTCCAAGTATAAGCAATCTCTACGTTCTTCAGACGGATGTATGAACCATCATAGAGGAACTGAGTACCATTGCTGTAATCAGACTGGGTAGCACCCCAACGAGGAATGATAGATTCTGGAGAAGACTCATTCTTGTCCCACCAAGTACCAGTGTCATAAACATTGTCCAACTTATTGCCAAAGCTTGTCAAGGTTACGTCACGAGTTACATTGGTTACACCATAGAACTGAGCGAAAGCAGAGAAGCCCTTATACTCGATACCGATAGTGGCATTGTATGTATTCTGAGGGCTTGAGCTATAACCTACTGGAGCTGAGTCCTTGCTATCTACCACACCATCACCATTGAAGTCTACGATGTAGTAATCGCCTACCAAGCGGTGGTTGTCGTTAGACTCATGAGCTGGAGAACCTATCAAGTCATCGATGTCGTTGATAAAGCCACGATCAATGTATGAGTGATACTGACCCATAGAGTAGCCTGCCTCCTTCTGATAGTTAGGAGTGAGCTGAGCGTCATCCTTCAAAATTACCTTATTCTTGGCATGGGTCATATTGATGTTACCCCAGAGGCGGATGCCATTGGCAAATTTCTTGTTGAGCTTCAACTCCAACTCGTAACCACTGGTACGAACCTTACCCTTATTGATAGTAGGAGCTGTAGTACCAAAGTAAGATGGGATGGAGCGGTTATCACCAAAGATCAAAATGTCGTTACGACGGTCGCAGAAGAAATCGAGCGAACCGGTAATCAAACCACCCAAGAAACCATAATCAATACCGAAGTTGGTCTTCTTCACAGTCTCCCACTTCACATCTTTATTACCCAATGTATTCTGGCGATACCATGTGTAGATACTGTTGGTATGGTCAAGATCCATCACTGTGTTGCCTCCGTATGCCCACTGGTTCATATAGAGCCAACGACGAGAAGAGTCGAATGGATCGCCCAGGTTATCATCACCAATCTCACCGTAAGATACACGGAACTTCAACATATCAATGATGTGCTTGTCACGAAGATACTTCATGAAGTTTTCCTCAGTGATGGTCCAACCGATAGCTCCAGAATTGAAGAAGGCGAAGCGATTGTCCTTGCTAAACTTTTCTGATCCGTTGTAAGCACCGTTATACTCGATGTTGTAACGACCAGCATAGCTATAAGTAGCACGGAACGCCCAGTCCTCACGGTAAGTAGGCATCACACTACCACGTGCATTCTCCTGACGAGAGAACAAGCCCATGGCTGTAACATCATGCTGTCCGAACTTGCGAGCCCAGTTGAGCTGCAACTGATAGTAAAGATTGCGAACAGTCTGGTTGTTATCAACCGAACCACCTGAAGTACTCCAGTTAACGCCCTGTTTCCAGTCGAACTTATTGTTTGACTCATATACCTGGCCATATGTTATATTGCCAGTCTCCGGATCAACATACTTGGTCTGAGCTGTATTGTTCAAGTCATTGATACCACGGCTCGTCTCAACAAACACGTTGTCCCAAGAAACGGTACCACGCAAGTTCAAGCCCTTGGTGATGAAGTCGAGTTTCTGCTCCAAGGTAAAGTCGGTATTGATACGAGTAGTAGTAGCCTGCGCTGTACCACCGATGGCGAGGTTCTGAGCAGAGTTACTTACGTTAGACGCATTTGGATAATAACCCCAAGAGCCATCGCTATACTGAGGCAAGAATACATCTGGAGCGATGTTATAAGCACCAGCCCACTGCTGACCAATCTGCCACTCGCTATTGCTCATGTTGCTCCAAGGAGCCTTGCGCACACCATTAGAACCAGATACATTTACCTTTAATGTAGTAGTTTTAGTGATAGAGAAGTCCAAGTTACTGCGCACATTGATACGATTGTATCCATAGCCAGAGTTATAGTTACGTCCGTTATCATACTCACGGAAGAGGTCACCCTCGTGTACAAAGTCGGCAGAAGCAAAATACTTCACGAAGCTTGTACCACCGCTCACATTGACATTGGCATTATATGACATGGCGCTCTTCTTGAAGAGGGCATCCTGCCAATCCACGTTAGCATAACGCTCACGCTGCTCATCCGTAGTCTGGTTACGATAGTTCTCAATAAATGATTGAGGACGGATGTAAGACCAAGATTCAGGAGAAACACCCAACTCATGCTCCACTGCCCTGTTGCGGAACATCAAGGCATCGTATGAATCATACTTGTTAGGCAACTTAGAAGGAGCCTTCAATGTAGCGTTGAAGCCTACATCAATCTTAGCCTTGCCTTCCTTACCACGCTTGGTGGTAATCAAGATGACACCATTGGCACCCTTCACACCATAAACGGCAGTGGCAGATGCATCCTTCAATACAGAGATGCTCTCAACAGAACCAATGTCTACACTACTCATAGGACGCTCGATACCATCGACGAGGACGAGAGGGTCACTGTTGTTCCAAGAACTAGCACCACGAATGATGATCTGTGGCTCCTCCTCACCAGGCATACCATTGCCCTGAACAGTTACCACACCAGGAAGGTTACCAGTTAAGGCAGCACCAATGTCGCTGACACCGGCAGCACGTTCCAGCACCTCACCTGTGGTCTGTGCAATAGAACCTACGACAGAAGCCTTCTTCTGCTGACCATAACCAACGACTACAACTTCGCCGATGGCATTGTCGTCTTCCATTGAGAGTTTGAGATCTCTCTTCTTACCAATCTTTACTTCCTTGGTCTTCATACCTACGTATGTAAATACGAGGATAGAATTCTCTGAAGGAACACTGATACTGAAATTACCATCTAAGTCGGTGACCGCACCGACGCTGGCATTACCTTTCACTTTTACAGTGGCACCTATCAGAGGCTCACCTGTACCGTCAACAAGATTACCCTTGACCTGGATCTTCTGTGCCTGAGCATTCAGGCTGCAGAAAGCTCCCACCAAGCATAAGGCTGCTGTCCGTTTCATTGTTAACACTTGTTCAATCATGTTCTATTCATTTTTGATTTATGCTTTAAAAATTTAGGCGTGCACAAAAACTGTTTATTCACGGCGGCAAAGGTATGGATTTCTTTCGAAACATACTTTGCGTGGTGTAACAGAAAGTTTATCATTTTAGAAAAACCTTGCGAGAACGTATTTTTCCATTACTTAACAGTTGTTTTATTATATAAACACCTGCAGTTGGCTTTTCAACTTCTTTTCCTTCTATATTATAATATAAGGTGGAAACCACGTCTGCCTGGGTTTCTAATTGTTTAATTCCTGTTGCATTTTGTTTCAAATACCACTCTTTATACCAGTTCATACAGGCATAGCCGCAACACTCTTCGAACAATCCGTGTTTCTTGGCATTCTGGAAACCTGGAATCACCTTGCCCGATTTAAGATATTCATCAATATCGTAATATTCCTGCGGATGGGTAAGGGTCATACCGATATTGCCAAAGTAGTCGTGAACTGCCTTCCATGCCAATCCCCATTTCGAGGTTGATGCCGTTGCCCAACTTCCCAAGTTAGGTTGCGTCCACTGTCCCCACTCGTTGTAGTGACCTTCGCTCGCCTTGCCAGGATCTTCCGGACTCCAATCTATCTCTGTTACCATGATAGGTTTACTGGTAACCATCGGCACCTGACTCTTGAAGTTGCGAATAAAGGTCTGGTGATTGCAGCTCTTGTCGGTCATGTTACCATACCATCCGGAATACACATGCACGGCATAGGAGAAGTTGTTCTCGCTATCGGTGATAGGATGCTTGGCGTAATCTTGGTACTGGCTCTGATAACCTGCACCCGGAACCCAGATGATGCCCTTGAAACCTTGGGCACGGATTTCATCCAATATAGGCTGGAAGAAATCGCGCAATGCCTGATCAGAATTCGTGCCATTGGCGAGGTGTACTCTCACCGGCTCGTTGGCAAGTTCGATGGAGATGAGGCCAGAGTTCTGCTGGATATATTCATCAGCAGCGAAAATGCTCCAAATCGACTTCAGATAGCGATTGTACTTATCACCTACGCTGATGTCCTGAGGGCATACGCCAGGTGGACGTACGATGACATAGAGTCCGTGAGCGATGGCATCCTTGATGAGAGGAATATAGAGCTTCTGGAGAAAAATCTTGTAGCGAGACAAGTCGAAAGCCGAGATATCTGCCTCGTTTTCAGCCTTCTTGTTTGGGTCGTTAGTCCAGCATGGATCCATGTGCAGGCGGAACACGGTGCAGTAGGCTCCCTGCTCCTTGTCTGTGATGGCCGCAAACTGCTTGGTGAAGTATTTCAAGCAAGGCTTGATATCTGAAACAGAATAATCAGCCTTCCACTGTTGCCATCTCCAACCGTTGAAGTAACGGTTCGGTGTATCCATTACGCCATGCAAGACAACAGTCTTTCCATTGGCATCTACCAGATTCTTACCCTTCACACGGAGTGCCGGCAGATTATCTGCAGCCAGCCCCGCCATTGACAGCATAGCCATAGCGAGTGATATTAACATTTTCTTTCTGTTCATTGTTATAATTATTTTTAGATTTATCATTATTTGTCAGTCACCTTATTATATTATGAAGGATTGTCAGGTTCCAGTTTACAGAAAAGGATGCTGGTCTTTTAAAATAGAATGGCGCGTAATCACTACGCACCATTCCCGAAAACCAATTAATCATGATTCTATATAAAAACCATAATATCAAAATCTTTTAGAAATTCTAAACCTATTCTACAAACTATTATGTATAAACCTAACTAACCTAAATATTCTAAATATATACAACTTAAAAACCGATGCAAAGATACTCCTAATCTTTTATATATACTTTATAATAAGTAACCAATAGTTTTTCTCTCGTACCACATGTAACATTATCTTTACCCTACGTAACATTTTAACATCTTTTTAGCACAAATCTATAAAAAACATACATTTCCGTGCACTATTCTCCCATAAATTTTGTATTTTTGCAAACGAATATAAAAAAGCCAAAAGACAATGAAACCAAGAATCATGATGATTTCCATGAAATCAAACCTCAGAACAATGAGATACATCGGTCTTTTACTGATGTTTATCTTCTGTCTCACTGCGCAGAACATGATGGCGCAGCGAGGAAAACTTTTCAATTCTGACAACCAGCTTTCGAGCAACCTTGCCACTCAGGTGTTCCAGGATTCAAATGGTTTCATTTGGATTGCCACCCGTAACGGCTTGAATATCTATGATGGCTATAACTTTATGGTCATCAGAAAAGCCTACAACAACAGTAACGGACTCAACAGCAACTATATCAACTGTATAACACAGGATGAAAAGGGGCGTATTGTGCTGGGAACAAACAAGTCGCTACTTATACTTAATGGTAAAAGGTTCAGCAACGTACCTATGCTCGATTCAAGAAATAAGCCTATAAACACTTACGTTACCCAGGTAAGCCGTTTGCACAATGGCGATATTGCTGTCGTTACCTCCGGTTACGGCATCATGACCAAGAAAATAGATGCAAACGCCTGTTACACCATGAAAGGAGAAGTGGAGAAGCTGAAGTTTGTACACAAGATATTGGAAGACAAACAAGAAAGGCTCTGGATTATCCTGGAAAACGGAAAGCTGTTGCGGAAAGAAAAGAACGGCAAGCTTGTTTCACGCATCATGGGAACAGAGCAACTTAACACACAAGATATCAGGCAAGACGACAAGGGTAACATTTATCTTGCTACCAAGAATGATGGTGTTTACCTTCTCAAGGCAGGTTCAACCATCTTCACCAAGATAGCCGGCATAGGCAATCTTCCTATTGAAAACATCTATATCAGCCGCGACCAGCGCTTGTTTATCGGTTGCGATGGTATGGGTATCTTCGTGTATAATCCTGTAACAGGATTCTTGCAAAATAATCCTCTGTTCTGCCATGAAGTAAATCTTGCCAAGAGCAAGATTACCAGCATTATAGAAGATTTTACGGGAAACATCTGGGTGAGTATGCTCCAGAAGGGCGTATTCATGCAGTCGCAGGCTCAATGCGATTTCAACTATATGGGCTACCGTTTGGACAGCCGCAACGTGATAGGCGAAAACAGCATCACAAGTCTGTGTGCCAACCAGGGCGATCAAGTCTGGGTAGGCACCGACAAGGATGGTCTTTACCTCTTTGACATAAAAACCGGTAGCATCAAGAGCCATTTATTAAGCAACACCACGGTACTGGCACTCTGCAAAGACAAGAAAGGCAGAACATGGGTAGGAACCTATACTAACGGCATCGGATTGATAGATGCGGGGGGATCTTTCCATCCATTCAGCCTAGGCATTGGCAACCAGGCGGGCATCTTCGATATCCAGGAAGACCCGCAGGGCAATGTATGGTTTGCTACCATGGGCAAAGGACTTTTCCGTCTTTCTCCAGATGGAAGCATCAAGCAATGGGAAGCACAAGATGGTGCCGACAACAACCTGAAAAAGAACAGTATTCCTAATGATTACCTCATAAATCTTAGCATCTCAAAAGATGGTAAGCGGGTTTTCGTAGCCACTTCTGTGGGTCTGGCTTGCTATGACCAGCAAAAAAACAGCTGGACTTCCACTTTCGGTGGTGTCAACTGTCTGAACAAGGGCAGTTTCTCTCATTGCGTTTATTCTGACAGCAAGAACCGCGTATGGTTTGGCACTGAAGACGGCGCAATCTGCTATGATCCGAAGAAGGGATATGCTCATCCGAAGATTTATAACACAGAACTTGGACTTTCAGACAACAGCGTAGCCAGCATCATAGAAGATTACAAGGGCAGAATCTGGATAGGAACTACCTGTGGTTTAAACCAGATAGATACAGAAAAAGGTACCATCAACAAGTACTACTCAGACAATGGCTTACAGAGCAATGAGTTCAGCGATGCAGCTGCCTGCACGCTCTGGGGAGGAAAGATGCTGGTGATGGGCGGAACCGGCGGTATCAACTGGTTTGATACGGACAAGGTGAAACAGCATCCTTGGCAGGCAAAAGTTACCATATCAGGACTTTTTTTGGGCAACCAACCTGTATACCCAGAGATGGAATCGGGCATCTATACTATCACCGACAAAAGTGCCTACAACAGCGACAAGTTCTCCTTATCTCATGAAGACAACACCTTCACCATCCACCTGTCTACTCTTACATATAATAATGTAGAGCAGATTAGTTACGCCTACAGCATCAATGGTGAGGATTGGCGAACCATACAATCTGGCATGAACGAGCTGTCATTCTCACACATGCCAGCAGGTATCTATAAGTTCCGTGTCAAGGCCATCTGCAACGGATACGAAACCCCTGTCAAGGAGTTCTCCATCATCGTTCACCCAGCCTGGTATGCCAGCATCTGGGCAAGAATCTGCTATCTGCTTGCCTTCCTGGGGCTCTGTCTGCTCTACATCAAGCACCGCAAACGCAAGATGGAAGACCAGCTCATATTGCAGCAGCATATCCATGCGGAAGAGATGGGCGAAGCAAAACTGAAGTTCTTCATGAACATCAGCCACGAAATCCGTACCCCATTGACTCTTATCCTCACTCCGCTGTTCACGCTGATTAAGGAAGACAAAGACGCTCACCGACAGGGCATCTACGATATGATGCGCAAGAACTCGGAACGAATCCTGCACCTGATTAACCAGATGATGGACCTGAGAAAGATTGACAAGGGACAGATGGTGATGCACATGAGCGAAACCGATATGGTTGCCTTCATTGGCGATGAATACAAACTCTTCTGCCAGCAGGCGATAGCCAAGAGCATCCAATTTACCTTTGAGCACGAAGACGAGGCCCTCCCGGTATGGATAGACCGCGACAACTTTGACAAGGTATTGATGAATGTCCTGTCAAACGCCTTCAAGTTTACTCCTGCAGGCGGCAGAATCCGTATCACCCTCTCCCACTCGCCTCATCATGTCCGCATCGCCATCAAGGACAGCGGCAAGGGCATTCAGGAGGAAAAGCTCGAAACGATTTTCCAGCGCTTCTATCAGAGTGCCACCACTTCTAATGACAGGAATGTAGGTACGGGAATCGGTCTCGACCTGACCCGCTCGCTCGTGGAACTGCACTACGGAACCATTACAGCCGCCAACAACAAGACACTTGATGAAACCGACTGGAAGGAAGGAAGCCAGTTCCTCATCACGCTGCCTCTGGGCAACGAGCATCTGAAACCGGAAGAAATGATAGATGCACCGGAGCCACAAACTGCTGAAGACATCAAGGAACTGGAAGAAAACATGGAGGAAGGAAACGAAGAGAATGCTGCCGATACAGCCAATGACGCCGAAGAAGATTTCAAGAGCAAGGTAAAGAGCACCATCGCTGTGGTAGAAGACGATGAGGCAATACGTAATTTCCTGAAGACCCAACTACAGGAAACCTACAATATCCTTACCTTCTGCAACGGAAAGGAGGCGCTGCCAGAGATTATCAAGCAGAAGCCAAGCCTCGTTATATCAGACATCATGATGCCAGAAATGGACGGCAATACGCTCTGTACCAAGATCAAGAACAATGTGAACACCAACCACATTCCAGTGATTCTGCTTACAGCGATGAGCAGAGAGGAAGACCAGCTGACCGGTTTGCAGTCGGGTGCCGATGCCTATGTGGTGAAGCCGTTCAATATGGACATTCTGCGCCGCACCATCATCAACCTGCTCAACGTGCGCCGTACGTTGAAAAACAAGTTTATGGGCAACGAGAGACAGAGCGACAGGCAGATTGCGATAGAAAAAACCCTTTCACCAAAAGACCAGCTGATGGAACAGGTGATGAAGGTAATCAATGATAACATGGATAATGAGGACCTGAGTGTGGATATGATTGCCCGCGAAGTAGGACTGAGCCGTGTGCATCTGCACCGCCGAATGAAGGAACTGACCAACCAGACACCACATGCCTTCATCCGCAATACCCGTCTGCAATATGCCGAAAAGTTGCTGAGCCACTCTAACAAGACGATAACAGACATCATGTTTAGCTGCGGTTTCTCCAACCCAGCCAGCTTCAGCACCATGTTCAAGAACTTTTATGGCTCTTCGCCTCGCGATTATATGCAGGCACACCGGAAAATCTAGCTTTTTCACTGCAGAAAAGGCCAGATGTTTCCCAAAATAAAGTATTTGTTACATCTAGAGATGTTAATGATACGCCTCGCAAAGTGTTGGTAACATTCTGTGGGGGTATATTTAAAAGGAAAGCGGTAACTTTGCAGCAGAATTCTGAATACATGCTTCAGCCATGAGTTCAGATACTCATTCTGTAATTTTAAACCCAATAATAAAATGAAGAAAATTGCAATCTTATCGCTTTCCCTGACGCTTGCAGCCGCTGCACAGGCGCAGACAGCTGAGTTTGACTATTTCAAGTATGCGGGAAATGACGCTCGCTTCAATGTTGAAATCGACAAGACTCACCAGTATTACAACCCAGTACTGGCTGGTTTCTATCCAGACCCATCACTCTGTCGCGTAGGCGACACCTACTATTTGGTAAACTCTTCGTTTACCTTCTTCCCAGGTGTGCCTCTCTCAACCAGTAAAGACCTGGTCAACTGGCAGCCTGCCGGTCATGTTCTCGACCGCACATCACAGGTTCCATTGAAGGGCCAGCAGGTATCAGCCGGTATCTTCGCACCAGCCATCAGCTATAACAAGAAGAACAAGACCTTCTATATGATTACCACCAATGTGGGAGCCGGCAACTTCTTTGTGAAATCAAAAGATCCTTCCAAAGGCTGGAGCGAGCCTATCTATCTGAAGAAGATTGACGGCATCGACCCTAGCTTCTTCTTCGATGACAACGGAAAGGGATATATCGTGCATAACGGTCCGGTAGTTGGCGGTGCCGACTATGAGGGTCAGCGTGCTATCCGCTGCTTCGAATTCGACGTGAAGGGCGACAGCATCAAGGGCGACTTCAAGGAGATTCTGCGTGGCGGAACCCATGTAGAGGCACGTCCTATCTGGATTGAGGGTCCTCACCTCTTCAAGAAGGGCAAGTTCTATTATCTGATGTGCGCAGAAGGTGGTACAGGCGGATGGCACAGCGAGGTTATCCTGCGTGCCAAGAATCCGATGGGACCATGGGTGGAATGCCCTAACAACCCTATTCTTACCCAGCGTACCGGTCTCGACCCTAACCGCAAGGACCCAGTATCAAGTGCCGGTCATGCCGACATCGTAGAAGATGGCAAGGGTAACTGGTGGGCTGTATTCCTGGCTTGCCGTCCTTATGAAGAGGATATGTACAACACTGGTCGCGATACTTATCTCCTGCCTGTAACCTGGAAGAATGGATGGCCAGAGATTCTTGCCAAGAATACTCCTATCTCTACCGTTGGAGAGAAGGCTGGCTTGAAGCCTGCCGCAAAGAATGAATTCTCAGGCAACTTCTCTTATGTGGATAATTTCGAAGTTGATAACAATAAGGCGGGTCTGAAGGAGTTGAATCCACGCTGGATGTTCCTCCGCGACTTCGTTGACTGTTACAAGGTAGAAAACGGCAAATTGAAGTTCAATCTCCTGCCAGGCAATATCTACAAGCGTGAGCCGATGTCTGCCATCTGGGCACGTCAGCAGCACGGCACCTTCACAGCTGAGACTGAAATCAACTTTACTCCTCGCAACGACAAGGATATCGCAGGCTTGGCACTTCTCCAGAAGGAAGACCACAACTTCGTATTGGGTAAGACCATGAAGAAGGGCAAGCTGATGATTACCCTGACCCGTGCCGAGAAGAACAACGTAACTATCGCCTCTGCTCCTATCAAGGGAGGTAAGCTGAAGCTGAAGGTAGAAGGTCATGACAGATATTATGATTTCTATTATGCTGAAGAAGGCGGCAGCTGGCAGCTACTTGCCAAGGGTGTAGATGCATCTAACCTGAGCACCCAGAAGAGCGGTGGCTTCCTCGGTGCCTGCATCGGTCTCTATGCTTCTTCCAACAAGGAATAAGGATTTGAGAAAAGATTAACGTTTTAGGAATAGATAATTAAAGAAAAGGTTGATACCTCGCATTTTGCCCGGTATCAACCTTCTTCTTTTATTTATTCTTCACAATATCCAATGTCATTTTTCCTACCCAGATAGCGCTCTTGCCGTTCTGGTCGACTGGCACTGGTTTGCCATCGAGGTTATTCAGATACTCCAACTGCTTGAAGTAGGTATGGCTATGACCGCCCAGTATCAGGTCAATGTCACGGGTGGCTGGGGCTACCTCAGAATCGTCGATGCCATCTATCTTCCAGCCCAGGTGGGAGATGCAGATGATGACATCACACTTCTCTTTCTTCTTCAATATCTCTGTCATTTCCTTTGCCTTGGCGATAGGATCGAGATACTTGATGCAGCCATAGTTGGCTTCGGTTACCAAGCCGGCAAGTTCCGGGCACAAGCCGAAAACGCCAATCTTCAGTCCCTTGCGCTTGATAATGGTATAAGGCTTTACGACATTTGCCAGTTCGGTACCGGTGAAATCATAGTTGGAGCAGACGATAGGAAACTTCGCCATCTTGAAGATGCGCACCATGTTGTCGATGCCGAAATCGAACTCATGGTTGCCGATGGTAGCAGCATCATATTTCATCTCGTTCATCAGTCCTACTTCCACATCTCCCTTGAAGAGAGAGTAATAAGGTGAACCCTGTGAGAAATCGCCACTGTCAAAGAGCAGCAAGTCGGGATTCGCCTTACGCTCCTGACTGATCATCGCCACCCTACGGAGGAAACCGCCACGATTGGCAGTAGCCGTATCTGCGAGATTCGGATTGATGGGCATTACGCATGAATGCGTATCGTTGGTATGGAGCACTACGAGTTGCTTTACCACCTTTGCCTCTTTCTTAGCTTTAGCCTGAACGGCTGCCGGCTGCATCATGAAGGATGCCAGAGCCAGACCTATATATAATAATGTATGTTTCATCAGAATTATCAACTATAAACTATTAACTATCAACTATTCTACCACGCAGCGGCCTTCAATCTTAGATTCCACCTCCTTGCCCTGTGCCTGCATCTCACGGAAATAATTCATGATGATGTAGCGCACATTGTTCTCTTTCTGCTTAGGAGCAAAGACATCGGTTCCGCTCTTGAAGGCTACGAGCTGGTCATTACCTTCGGCAAGATAATCGAGGGTTGCAACGCGGTAACTCTTCTCCGGATCAACTGGTTCACCATTCAGCGTAACGCTCTTCAGCTTGCCATCCTTGGTGATAATCATTCTTACAGCATGGCTCAAGCCTTCGCCGCCACGATGAGCTATCTGCTGGAAAAGCTCCAGAACCTTATCGCCCTTCAGGGTCAGGAAACAGATTTTGTTCTCGAAAGGAGCCATATCGTTCACATCGCCTATAGTAACCTTACCCTTGGCAAGATTAGAACGGATGCCACCCATATTGTAAACAGCGAAAACAGGCTGTTCTTCAAACTGCTTGCCACCCCATACCAGAATGTCACAGAGCAAGTTACTGAGTTCGCTCTCCGGACGGTGGCGGGTCATATCATGAGCTATATGACCTACAACAGGGCCCATGATACTGTCTACCTTACTCTTATAAGGAGCGATAAATCGGGCAGCCTCAGCATCAGGCTGTGCATCCCATTTCTGATCAACCAATATTCGGGTTCTCTCCACCTTCGCCACCTTGTATTTCTGGGCGAAAGCCGGACTTGCCATCAGCAGCATCACCGTTGATGCAAGTGCCACCTTCATACCATTCTTTTTCTTCATATTTATTGTTATCTTAATGTTTTGGAGTGCAAAAATACAAAATAAATCTGTGAAATCCGTGAAATCTGTGGGAAAAGACGCTGACCAGAAAGAAAAATAGTTAAATCTGCGAGAAAAAAGAAAGAAAGTGTCTGAAAATTTGCGAGATACAAGAAAAAGTAGTAACTTTGCACCCGCTTTTCGGCGTAACCGCTGTTGTCTGGGCAGAAGTGTTGTCCAAGTCCATGTTGCGTTGGAACGACAAACAATTTTTAATTTTATACAAAAATGGATTTGATTAAAGTTGCTGAAGAAGCATTTGCAACCGGCAAGAAGTTCCCTGAGTTCAAGGCAGGTGATACTATCACAGTCGCTTACAAAATCGTCGAGGGTACTAAGGAGCGTATCCAGCTCTATCGTGGTGTTGTTATCAAGATCTCTGGTCATGGTGACAAGAAGCGTTTTACAGTTCGCAAGATGTCTGGTACTGTAGGTGTTGAGCGTATCTTCCCTATCGAGTCACCAGCTATCGATTCTATCGAGGTGAACAAGCGTGGTAAGGTTCGTCGCGCTAAGTTGTATTACTTGCGTAAGCTTACTGGTAAGAAGGCTCGTATCGCTGAGAAGAAGACTGTAACTAAGGGTGCAGAATAATTTTTCTTAGGAGACCTAATCAGAAAAAATAAAGGGAATCCAGTCTCACGACCGGATTCCCTTTTTTATATCTACAATCTTATACCGAAAAACAACTATTCTTTACAATTAAATAAATCATGGCTGCCTACTAAACCAACCATGTTCTATTCTTTTATTTTTCGCCCGCATCATAATTCACGAGCCCATCCTCCGTGCCGTGTAAAGCACCTTGGAAATCATCCCAACTCTGGAATCCGGCGAGCAGCGCCAACTTGTCCAAAGTCTGGCGGGAAGGCTTCTCCTTCCCTTTCAATACATCCCACATTTTGTGGAAAACATGTGCCTTGCCAACCTTCTTTTCTATGTGTTCAGCAAGGACTTTCAAATCCTGTTTCATAACAATCCTCTCATATTTACTAACTGGGAGCAAAAGTACTGAAAAAGAATGAAACTGAGTACATTTTTCCCGACTTTTTTATGTTTTGGGGTAAAAAAAATGCTTTATATCATAAAAATGCTGTTTTTTAGGGCTTTTTACGAAACAGAAGTCCAATATCTCAATCATTTTTTGTAACTTTGCGCCAAATTCCAAAATACATTTCTTAGAAGATGAAAGAATTAGCACTTAAGTACGGATGTAATCCAAATCAGAAACCTTCTCGCATCTATATGGATGACGGAAGGGA
>ERZ1023862.154-NODE-154-length-14476-cov-8.503918_pt1 | contig 14476 bp, 11 predicted proteins | sample MGYA00380388_ERZ1023862 | MGnify/ENA primary metagenome ERZ1023862 (study PRJEB33179, sample SAMN07449007) | human gut metagenome | biome: Human-gut; feature: Human associated habitat; material: Faeces | host: Homo sapiens | place: India: Bhopal | collected... | reverse complement strand
CATAAGCTAGATAGGTGATTGCCTTTGGCTTTACCTTGTCGCCCTTATAGTCGAGTAGGGCAGCGGAACCTTTGATTTCTACATCGAAGTTTTCGGCTGTGAATCCTTCCTGGTCGGGTTCGAATGGAAGCATCACCACGCGGTATGTCTTGGTACACTTCATCAGACTCAATTTTCCCTGCACATCGTTTTCTCCATCAAAGTTGAGGGAGTCCTGTGCGGTATAGAGTGCGGTGAAGTGCTTGTCGTTAACGGATTCTTCTGCGTTTTTTTTGCCCATTTCCTCTTGCAGGTCGTTGATGGTAGAGATACCTGGGGTAAGTTTAGTAAAGCTAAACTCGGTCTCATCATCACCTTCGGCTCTTGTTCCCATTGCGGCAGGCTGCTTGTCACGAGCCAGGCAGACGAAGGTATACTTGCCTGCTTGCAGGTCTGTGATTTCCATCTTATGACCTGTTTCAAACTTGTCAGCCGACTCGGTATAGTTATCTACGAACTTACCGTTCTTGTCGAATACATAAACGTTGAGGTTCTTCACCTCAGCAGAGAAAGCATCAGCCTCTTTCACATTATAAGTATAGTCGAATTTGAGCGACAACTTAGCTGTAGGGCAGCTCGTGATTTCGTCTTTCATGCATGATGAAAGAGAAGTGAGTGCGATGGCTGAGATGCAAACCAGCTTGCAACATTTGTTGTTGAGGAAATGTGCCATATTCTTTATATTTTATAATCTTTTACTTTTACTTATTTTATATAGAGAGTGCCGTAGGTAGCGAATATCTTTGCTTTATCAGCTCTCTGTTTCGTTGCCTTCGGCATCGTTATTATCTAAGGATGAAAAGTGCCAGTCTTTCGGGTTGGGGGTATGACGGCACGTCTTTGTATCTCCCGCCTTTTATACATGGGCGGCAATGTTAGTTATCTTTTAAGAATGTTTTCGTTCTTTTCAGAACGAACGTTTGGTTGATAAACTCTCGGAGGAGGATTGCTCCCCCGAGAGTATTGGTATATATATAAGTATTTATATTTTATCTGTCTGGTTTGACGGAATATTACTGCAAGTCAACGTCCTGGTTGTTGAGAACCCAAGGGTTAACAGTAACAGTAACATTGATATAGTAGAATTTATTCTCCTCTGTTGGCTCACCATTAGGAACCTGAGCACCTACGTTGAAGATGTTGTTAACAGTGAGACGATAGATGCTGTTACGCTGAATAGCGTTAGCATAACCGATGTGATTATCCTTGATAACCTGCTTGTAGTATGTCTTACCTCCCTTGAATACTTCAATCTTGTAATCCTCACGGAACTTAGCCAATTTTGCTTCGTCATTGATGGCATTACTCAATTCTTCCTTCATTGTAGCTGCGGTCTTGCCTTCGCCGAAGAGGTTTGTTACATCCTTGTAATCTTCGAAGATCTGAGCGAAAGAGGTGTAGATAACGTTGTTGTAACGATAGAATGTACCTTTATTAGCGTCCTCAGCATTGAAATCAGCATTAGTCATCTCCTTATCCTTAAGAGTAACCTTGTACTCGAAATACATGGTTGTAGGATTTTTTGATGAATTGTTCTCGAATACGTAGTTTACTGTATTGTTGTTGAAGAATTTCTTATCCTCGTAAAGATACTTGGTACCGAAATCATCAGCCTTCTGTGTATACTCGGTGTTAGCTGGAAGACTAAGCTGGTTTTCACTCCATGTCTGCATCACGTAAGACTGATTTGCCAAGTTAGCTACAGCATAGTCTACCAGTTCAATTTTTGCAACCTTATCTTTTGCATCATCTATTGCCACCTTCAATGCTTCTGAAGCATTTTCTGGGTAAGATGCAAGGACTTTTGTTGATTTATTTACAGGAGCATCGATACGAGCTACTACACGCTCAACCTTGATGGCTGCATCTTTTTGTGTATTATTTCCATCAGCTGATGTATAAGTTACCTTTGCTGGGTTCTGCTTGTTGTTGTTAGCCTTGATGAAGGTTACAGAATAACCATTTCCATTCACCTGTGCATCGTTCTGGTTGAACATAGCAAAGTCGTTGGCGTTTGCAAATGTAGATGCAAAGCTATTTGTAGCAGCAGTGAAGAAGTTGTTGCTAGTAGCAGCGAAGTCCATACCACCTGCAGGCTTGTGGCTACCAGCCAGGAAATATACACGGTATCTCTGACCTGCTTCAACTTGAGGAACCTTGATTTCGAAAGTCTTGGTACCGTCCTTCTTTTTAGAAGCATCATCTTTAACATCTCCAGACCAATCCAACCCAGATAAGTATTCATGGAAAGCAATGTTGTTTTGGTCATCTACCAAATACAAAGTACCATTTGTGATAGCTGCTTCACCTGCTGTAGCATTCTCAGTAGGATCAACAACTGAAGTTCTAGTGCCGCTAGCATTTGGAGACTGTACGGTCAAAGTCATGTAGTAACCATCTACCTTCTCCTGACCTGCTTTGTCATTAGCCAAATCCTCACTGTCGCTGCAGCTAGTGAAAGACAAAGCTGCGGCTGAAACCAAGCTCATTACGAGCAAATTCATTTTTTTCATAATCTTTTTACTTAATACAAAAAAAGTTATACAATATATTTAATTAATTATTAAAAATTAAGTTTCGCACATATTGGCACAATCCGCTGAAAACAGATCGTATTTTACATCATCTTTTATCTTATACTTATATAAATAGAAAGTAAATAGTTACTTTAAAGTGCCTGGTTTACTTTATCCAGGTTTTCCTGCGCCTCCTTCAAACCACCGGCAATAGCTTTCTCAAAGTATTGCTTGGCAGTCTGATAATCTTCCTTCATGGAAGCCAGACAACCGCGGGCATTGTTTGCCTCGGCGCTGTCGCCTGCTTTCAGAAGATATTTCTCTGCACTCACCTTGTCGCCACGTTCGATGGCTGCTGAGGCTGCATTGAGATTGGCAAGCTTATCTTCAGGGAACATTCTTACAGCGATGTCGAAAACATTGTTGAATTCGGCGCTACCCTTAGGATAAGTCTGGGCTACCAGATACATCTCCTGGAGAGAGAGCTTCTGAGGACGGGTCTTGATAACCTCTCTAGCCTTTGCTACATTGAATGCCTGAACATCATATTCTATCGTATAGTCGGTACGGCGAAGGGATGGCCATACATTCTGCAGGAGATAGCGATAAGCCTGAGGAGCCTTCTTGAGCAATGCTTTCTCTTTGGCATCTGGCTGCATGTTGCTGTTGATGATCTCAAGTGCAACTTCCTTCTGAGGAATCTCATTCTCATTTACATACTTGATGGTTCCCGCCCAGTCCTCTGCTGTAGCTGTGGCCGCAAACAGTTTTGAAGAAATAGGATAGGTCTTCAGGATATGCTTCAAAAGCGCCTGTGTACGGTTATGCGACAACTTGTTGTTGTTGGCATATCCGCCATCTGGTGATGCATAGCCGTGGAGGGTTATCTTGGTGATGGTAACATCCGAATCGTTCTTTACGAGATCGAGTGTCTTGCGGATATTATCCAGTTCGTTGGCATTGTTGCCCATATCGTACAGGATATCCCACTTGTTCACCTTGAAGTTCAAACGGGCAGAACCATTCTCCTTTCTTGCCTTTACGGCTTCAGCCTTAGGCTGTACATAAGCGTTGAAGAGATTCTTCGGAGTAGAGAATGCACGTCCTTCCGCATTCAGAATACCTTCGTCGAGAAGTTGCTGGTTGCAACCGCAGGCATCATTGCTGATGGCGAAGTTTGAGTTCTTCATCCAGTCGCTGAACGGAGCGGCGTATTCATAATGAAGCGTCTGTGCTGTCTTGTTCTTACGGAGTGCCACGATGAGTGGGTTTGCCGTAGCCGTTTTCTGGTTACGCTGATAGTAAATATATCTCTTTTTACCCATCACCTCAACGCTCGGCATGAAGAGCGTATCCTTTTCGTTGAGGATCATTGGGGTATAGATGAGACCTTTGTTGCTGGCAAGCTGAATTTTGTCGAGGTTCAAGTCCATAGCCACTTTCACCTGGTTGCCAACCTTTCTGATTGCCTTATTCTGGATTTTCAGATTCTTGTAAGCCTGCTGGGTATTATCGGCTGATATAGGAAGAGCGATAAGCAAGGCTCCGAACATACTACCTATTATATTATATGTATTCATCTCTGATTCTTTTTAAAAAACATACACTAAGTTGAGGGCTGCTTTCGTCGGGCCCACATAGTTGTGTGCCTTGTCATCTTCAAGTTTATCTCCGCATTGAGCACAGTTAAACTTATCTGCCTTAGAGTAGATATAGCCTACACCAAGTTCAGCTTCCATATTCCAATGTTTCGAGAGAGCCCAAGCGTAGCCGTAAGCTACACCTGCACCTATAAACCATCCTTCATACCGATAGTCTTTCAGCTTAGAGAAATCAGTGCCCAGGAACTTGAAGTCAAGATCCATGCCACCGATGTTGTGAGATCCACCCAAGGCATGGATGCCGATGAATGAACCCATCATTTTGTTACAGAACCAGTATCTGGCCTCTGGCTGAACGAGCCAGTGTTTCCATTTCTTGTTCTTTGAAAACGTCCAAGGATTGTAGTTTCCGGATACGTCAAGTGTCCATTTTGGAGAAAGACCGAATTCAACACCCAAGTTCATGGTTGTCGTTGCATCATACAGCAAGTTGGTCTTTACCGCAGCTTTCTGCGCTAGAGCAGGACAGATAAGGCTGCCGAGTGCTACTAACGCAATTAAAATCCTTTTCTTCATACCTCAATTAAACTTTTCTTTTTTTAAAATACATTGAGTGATTTTGAATCACCTTTTACTTTCGTATACTCTTTTATATTTATAATGATCACCAATACCTGAATCTACTGAGAACTCTAGTTTCCTGAAGTTTACTTTCAACTGTTCTTTTTCTCCTTTCAGTTTACTTTCAACTTACTTTTTAGTTCATCTGTATCTCATATCGTTGGTTTTCGGGTGCAAAAGTAGAACGAATATTGGATACAACCAAATTTTTAAGCACTGAAAAATACTGAAAAATGCCATTTTTAGCAAAATAGTACACTGATTTATGCTTAAAATCGTTAAAGTTGCACGATTTTCTGATATTTGAACAAGGATTTCTGATATAATTTGTAATTTTGCAGCCGGAATCAATAGTTCCCTAAAAAATGGCAATTTCCAAGAAAAAGAGCCGTTTGACTTACGAAAGTATAAATAAGATTTCAGAAAATAACCAATACGAAATGAAACTGAAGAATGACATTGTAAACCTGATTGTGAGGGTTGAGCATCATTTATGCCCTCAATATTGTGGTGTGGTAGACCGCCGACGCATTATCGCCTTTCTACTTCTGACGATAAGCGAGCTGATTATCATACCTTATCATATTATGCTCTTTTTGCTGGTGAAAGAACCTTATGGTTTAAGCCTCTGTGGCTTGCATACATTCGTGTTCTGCATCCTGCAGTTCCTGATCTGGAAACGGAAGATAGCTTTCGTGAAGGGTATCTCTTCTCTTTACTTTCTGATGTTCGCAAAACTGGCTCTTGATAACGTGTTTTGTATCAATTTCGGTTTTGCTAATGATGATGTGAGCGTTATCTGCAACCTGTTTGTCATCTTTATCCTGGCTATTACAGCGTTGAGCCAAACCTTGTATAAGACTTGCGCCATCATCACGGCGGGTATGATACCGATGTTGCTGATATACCTGTTCAGCACTCCGCTTATGCCAGCTCTGTTCAGTCTGAAGACTGTTTTCCTGGGTTTCATGATGCTGGTTTATGTGGCAGTATATAATATGAGTATTGTAACCAAGGGGTTGCGCCAGCCGAAACGGATGGCTCGGGTTGAAAACAAGGCGTTGAATATGCTTGCCGATTTGAAGGATAATCAACCGGAAGCAGCAGAAAGCCTGATGAAGCGTCTGACTCCTGATGTCCGGCAGAAGATTATTACCCATGCTTCTGAACATCTGTTTAATGAAGAATTGAATAGAGTGGCATGGGATCAGGTTTGTGATGGTCTTACGTTCAGCGAAAAGGAAATATGCAAGCTGATTCTTCAGGGGCATACTTTAAAGGAAATTTGTGCAGAACTCAATAAGAGTGAATCAAATATCACCAGCCAGCGTTGCCATATCCGCAAAAAGTTGAATATGGACCGTCGCGATGATTTGAGGAGAACCTTGGAAGTAAGGTTCTATGATGCACAGAAACAAGTAAAAAAGTCAGAAGCCGAGAACTCCTGACTTTTATGGATATTCTTATTTCTTGCTCATTATTCTTCCAATCTGAGAAATGCTTTCGGAAGATACTGGATAATGTCGCTGGCGATGAGGCTCTCTTTGCCCAGATCTTTAGCTGCAAGATCGCCAGCCAGACCATGAAGATGCATACCCAGGCGACAGGCATCTTCCTGTTTGTATCCTCTTGCCAGAAGACCGGTGATGATACCTGTCAGCACATCACCGCTGCCTGCTGTTGCCATACCGCAGTTGCCACTACTGCAGAAGTCAATCTTTCCGTCAGGGTGGCAGAGCGCAGAATAATGCCCCTTTAATATAATGTATGCCTGGAGGCGTTCAGCCAGTTCGCTTGCCTTCATCAGTCTTTCGGTACAGCTGCTGCTCGCATTGCCGGCAAGCCGGTCGAACTCCTTCGGATGAGGTGTCATGATAATATTCTTTGGCAACTGCTGCATCCAGGCACGGTGGCTGGAAAGAATATTGAGCGCATCGGCATCAATGACGAGCGGACAGGTAGCACGGCGCAGTTGGGCGATGAGGGCGATGGCTGTTGTTTCGTTCTGTCCCAATCCGGGACCTACGCCCAGCGCATCGAACATCTCTGTATCTACCGGTTCGCTGAATATGGTTTCTTCTGCATCCATCTGCAGTACCGCTTCAGGTACCGAAATCTGCATGATTTCATAATTCCGCTTTGGGGTATGGGCTGTTACCTTGCCCGCACCGGTTCTCAGACAAGCCTTGGTAGCTAATACCGAAGCGCCGCTCATGCCGTAACTTCCCGCTATGAGCAGCGCATTACCCATGCTGCCTTTATGAGCAAAGTCGCTGCGCGATTTCAGGAGCGGACGGATGTCGTTCTCTTCGAGTATGCGGCACCGGCACTCCGTATTCTGGATGAATTCCTGGGAAAGTCGGATGTCGAGCACGCGCAGTCTGCCCAGGTACTGCTGGTTATCCGCCATCAGCATCGACAGTTTCTTCTGCTGCAGGGTAAGGGTCAGACTGGCACGGATGATGTTGGCATGGATATTATAGGAATTGTCCTCGGTCATCAGTCCCGAAGGGATATCGATGCTTACTACCTTGGCAGGACTCTGGTTGATATATTTCACCATCGCGGCGAATCCGCCAGCCAATGGTTTGTTGAGTCCGCTTCCAAAGAGTCCGTCCACCACCAGCGTTTCTGCATTGAGCTTAGGAGGGTCCAGGTTAGTGGTAATCTCAGTAAATTTCACTCTCTTTGCATCCAGCAGACGCTTCTTGTTGGCAAGACAGTCTGCCGACAGTTTGTTCTGTACATTAAAGAGGTATACACTTACATCATATCCATCCTCGCTGAGCATTCTCGCCACAGCAAGCGCATCGCCGCCGTTATTACCCGGACCGGCGAAGACAACTACTGGAGTGCGGTTAGACCATTCCTCTTCTAGGGCACGTGTCAGCGCTTTGGCTGCACGTTCCATCAGGTTGAGCGAACTGATAGGTTCGTGCTCAATGGTGTATTTATCCAACTCATGAATCTGAGCGCTTGTGAAAATCTTCATATTATCTGATAATCTTAGTATTATCTGCGCGAACTGTCGTGATAATTTGTCAACTCATGCAGATAAACGGTTATTTTCATGCAAAAGTACAAAAAATAGTTGATGAAAGCACGAAGTTTCATGTTTTTTTCGTAATTTTGCAGAAAATATTATTATAGAACAGACTATGAGCATAGTAAAGATCAAGGATAAGAGCTTCAAGACATCGATTCCTGAAGCTGAGATTCTGAAGAAAGTACAGGTCGTAGCAGACCGTCTGAACAAGGATTATGCAGGCAAGAAACCTGTCTTCCTGGCAGTATTGAACGGCGCATTTATCTTTGCAGCCGACTTGATGCGAATGATTACCGTGCCAAGCGAGATTTCATTCGTGAAGTATGCTTCTTACGAGGGTACCTCCTCTACGGGCAGCATGAAGACCCTGATGGGTTTGAACCAGGATTTGGCAGTCCGCCACGTGGTTATCGTAGAGGACATCGTAGATTCCGGTTTCACCATGGCTCACATGATTGAAGACCTGAAGAAGAAAAATCCTGCCAGCATCGAAATTTGTTCGCTCCTCGTGAAACCAGGCAACTTGAAGGTTGATCTGGATATCAACTATGCTGTTATGGAAATCCCTAACGATTTCATCGTAGGATATGGATTAGATTATGACCAAGAAGGCAGAAACCTCCGCGACATCTACACCATTGTAGAAGAATAGGGGGTGAAGCATGTGGGAGAAAATTAGTGATTATTGCTTGGATGTCTCCAAGTACTTCTTGACTGCTGTATTTGTCGCATCTTTAATGGTGGATTTGGGTGAAATGCGGTGGTTGCTTTATGCAATTAGTGGCGTTTTGGCAACAATCTTCTTTTGTGCAGGTTTGTTCTTCATATCCAAAAGTAAGGATGAGAAAGAAAGGAAGTATAAAACAACTCGAAAGTATAACAATAAAAATAGGAGGACATAAAATGGATGCATTATTTTTCTTAGGCGTTGTAACAGTTCTCTTTGGAATTGTTTTTGCAGTTCTTTTGTCTCCAAAGGGGCAGAAGTGGGTTAATAAATATAGTTAAGTTTCTGACACAACATAAATATTTTATATATATATTAAGGTAAAAATGAAAAATATCGTAATTTTCGGCGCTCCAGGTGCAGGTAAAGGCACACAGAGCGACAAGATGATCGAGAAGTATGGTCTCGGTCACATTTCTACAGGTGACGTACTTCGTAACGAAATCAAGAACGGTACAGAACTTGGTAAGACAGCTAAGGGTTATATCGACAATGGTCAGTTGATTCCAGACGAGTTGATGATTGACATCCTCGCAAGTGTATACGATAGCTTCGGTAAGGATCACGCTGGTGTTATCTTCGATGGTTTCCCACGTACCACTCCACAGGCTGAGGCTCTGAAGAAGATGCTTTCTGAGCGTGGTCATAAGATTGCTGCGATGATTGAGTTGGCTGTTCCTGAGGATGAGCTGATGGCTCGCCTGATTAACCGCGGTAAGGAAAGCGGCCGTTCTGATGATAACGAGGAGACTATCAAGAAGCGTCTCAATGTTTATCATACACAGACTGCTCCGCTCATCGACTGGTATGAGAAGGAAGGCATTCATCACCACATCGAGGGTCTCGGTACTGTAGATGAGATCTTCGCTCGTGTTTGCAATGTAATCGACAACTTGTAATCAAGATAAAGAATCTTCCCCGCTATGGTGGGGAAGATTTATTCATTAAATAAAAAGAAAAGAATAAATGGCTGAATCCAATTTCGTAGACTACGTAAAGATACAATGCCGCTCTGGTAAGGGTGGCAAGGGCTCCATGCACCTGCGCCACGTAAAGTACCAGCCTAACGGCGGTCCTGACGGTGGCGACGGCGGACGTGGAGGAAGCATCTATCTCCGCGGCAACCATAACTACTGGACGTTGCTGCACCTCAAGTATCAGCGCCACTTCTTCGCCGAGCATGGTGGAAATGGTGGCCGTGATAAGTGTCATGGAACCGATGGCAAGGATATTTATATCGATGTGCCTTGCGGTACCGTGGTATATAATGCCGAAACAGGCAAGTTTGTATGCGATGTGGCTTATGACGGGCAGGAAGTTCTGCTCCTCAAGGGCGGTCGTGGTGGATTGGGCAACTTCCAGTTCCGTACCTCTACCAACCAGGCTCCTCGCTATGCACAGCCGGGTGAACCTATGCAGGAGATGACCATCATCATGGAGCTTAAGCTCCTTGCCGATGTAGGTCTGGTAGGTTTCCCTAATGCCGGTAAGTCAACTTTGCTGAGTGCCGTATCAAGTGCCCGTCCTAAGATTGCAAACTATCCGTTTACTACGCTCGAACCATCGCTGGGTATCGTAGATTATCGCGATCACCAGAGTTTTGTCATGGCTGATATTCCTGGCATCATCGAGGGCGCGAGCGAAGGAAAAGGTTTGGGCTTGCGATTCCTCCGTCATATTGAGCGCAACTCTCTGCTGCTCTTCATGGTTCCGGGCGATACTGACGACATCAAGAAAGAATATGAAGTATTGCTGGGCGAACTGAAGAACTTCAATCCAGAGATGCTCGACAAGCATCGCGTGCTGGCTATCACCAAGTGCGATCTGCTCGACGAAGAACTGATTGAAATGCTCAAGGAAACTTTGCCTACCGATCTTCCGGTGGTCTTCATCTCGTCTGTTACCGGACAGGGTATCCAGGAACTGAAGGACGTGCTCTGGAAGGAACTCAATTCTGAGAGCAACAAGCTTCAGGAGATTACTGCCGAAGATACGCTTGTTCACCGTGACAAGGATATGTCTCGCTTCCAGCAGGAACTGGCTGCAGAGGGCGAGGATGTAGTAGAATATATTGATGAGGATGAAATCGAGGATGTTGACGACCTCGATGATTTCGAATACGAATAAATGTTATGATCAAAGAATATCAGGTAGCTTCTGGTGTCATGGCTTTCTCTACAACCCGCAAGGGTGGAGTGAGCCAGGGCAACTATGGCGAATTTAATATCAATGAGTTTTGCGGTGATTTTGCCGAGCATGTTGCAGAGAACCGCAAGCGTCTTGCCACAGAGTTGGGTATTGATACAGCCCATATCATCATGCCCCATCAGGTACATGGAGTAGAGGTGCGCAATATTGCCGGTGAGTTTCTCACCATGCCTGAGAATATCCGCAAGATGGTGCTCGAAGGTGTAGATGCCGTGATGACTGACCAGAAAGGTGTATGTATCGGTGTTTCTACTGCCGATTGCATCCCTGTGCTTCTTTATGATGAGGAGCATCAGGCTGTGGCTGCCATCCATGCCGGCTGGCGTGGTACGCTGGCTCGCATCGTGCATAAAACCATTCAGGAGATGGCGTTTACCTATCATACCGACCCGAAGAAGTTGAAGGCAGTGATAGGTCCGGGCATTTCGCTCGACCATTTCGAGGTGGGCGATGAGGTTTACGAGGCGTTCGAGCAGGCAGCTTTCCCTATGGAAGAGATTGCCGAACAGCGTCCTAATGCCGCGTTCTCGGTTGATCCTGCTGAGCGTGAGCGCCTGGCTGCTGAGGGTAATATCGTGCAGCCGCTGAAATGGCATCTCAATCTTCCGCTCTGCAACAGACAGATACTTCTGCATTGTGGAGTGCCCGAAGAGAATATCCAGGATTGTGGCATCTGTACCTTTGCCAATAGCGATGAGTACTTCTCTGCCAGAAAGCTGGGTATCGAGAGTGGCAGAATCTATACAGGCATCTTGTTGAAGTAAAAGCCTGGTAGCAGGTAAGTATCAGATAGTTTTCAAGATAACATCCATTTTTCCTTTTCTGTAAGAACGGAGAGGGAGAAATGGATGTTTTTCAGTTAATGGTTTATAGTTTATAGAATATTTTGAAGATCAGAAAGAAAAAGTAAATAATGAAAAGAATGAAAAAAGGATTGCGGCTATTGGCTGTGGCAGGACTCATGGTGTTCTCGCTGAGCAGCTTTATGCCCGCTAAAAATGTATTCACGGCAGCCGAACAGCAGCAGGTGAGTATTGCAACACCCGGTCTCTTTGCCCAGAGTCAGGCATTTAATGTAGACTTTGAGATATTCCGTGCTAAGGAATATTCCTTCCCGCTTCCTGTGGGCAAAGCAACCCTTCTGAACAATCATGTGTTGCGTATCTCTACCTCTAAAGGCGATGCTGTCAAGGCGATGCTCGAAGGTTATGTGCGACTTTCCAGAAAGTCGGAATCAATGGGTAATGTCATCGTGGTGCGCCACGATTGCGGTCTGGAAACCGTTTATGCCAACAATGCCGAGAACCTGGTTAAGGTAGGACAGCATGTGGATGCCGGACAGACGATTGCCATTGTAGGCTCTAAGGAGGGTGAAACTTATTGCGACTTCTCTATCATGGTGAATGGCGGTAGGTTGAATCCGGAAACTTTCGTAGAGTTGAAATCGCATAAGTTGCGCCGCCAGACCGTGCAGTTCCGCAAGCATGGTGCCCGTGTCATCGCTTCGGTTATCGGTGGCAAGGATTCTTCTGTAGGAAAAAATGCTGAGGCTGACAAGGAGGCATCTGGCAAAAAAAAGGGTGGAATAGGAGATGGAATGACGCTCGACCCTGATGAGGTTCATGATCCGTTTACCATTACCAATACTTTCGAACTTGATTTGGAGAAGATAGAAAAGACAGCCTGGGCTTATCCTTTGCCGGGTGCCAAGGTAATCAGTCCTTATGGTGGCAAGCGCCGCCATTCGGGTGTGGATCTCAAGACGTGCCCGAATGATGAGATTGTGGCAGCCTTTGACGGTACGGTTGTTTCATCAGGACCCTTCTATGGTTACGGCAACTGCATCCGTATCAGGCATGCTTATGGTTTCGAGACGCTCTACAGTCATCAGAGTAGGAACAAGGTGAAGAAGGGCGATAAGGTAAAGGCTGGTCAGGTAATCGGTTTGACGGGCCGCACCGGTAGGGCTACCACAGAGCACCTCCATTTCGAGGTTAGCTTTGAGGGTAGACGACTGGACCCAGCCATCATTTATGACCACGGCAAGCATCAATTGAAGCCTGTAACCCTTCATCTAACGAAGGGCAGGGGCGTAAAGAGTGTAAAGAACCGATAGCCGTTTTACTCTTCACCTGGTATTTGATGACTGTTTAAGAAGAACAGCCCACTGGCAATACGCTTGCTAGTGGGCTGTCTTACTTATACCAGTATGCTGTCTTTCGCTTGCCAGTACTCTATTCATGGCTCCCGCTATCAGAAAACAATTCGCCCGTGCGCTGTTAGCATACAGCACACGGGCGAAACATGTATTTATGATAGAGAAGTATTATTTCTTCTTCTGGGATTTACGATTGGCTCTCTGCTGGCGATACTTTGCCTTCTGACGGGCAGAGCCACTACCGTGAGCACCCGTTATGTACTTTTTCTTCTTGGCTTTGGTCTTCACCTTGTCGTCGTCATCCTTCTTAGGACCACCGCCACCTTTGAAGACCATACCGCCCATGATAATATCGTCAATGTCACTCATATACCTTAATTATATAATAAATTAGTGATGGAAGAGGCGAACGTGAGTAAACGCCATAGCGATGCCGTACTTGTCGCAGGTATCAATAACATGATCGTCACGGATACTACCGCCTGCTTCTGCTATGTATTCAACACCACTCTTATGAGCACGCTCAATATTGTCGCCGAATGGGAAGAAAGCATCACTACCTAATGATACACCCTTGTTCTGTGCAATCCAAGCCTTCTTTTCCTCGCGGGTCAATGGCTCAGGCTTCTCAGTAAAGAACTGCTCCCAAACGCCGTCCTGCAATACATCCTCCCACTCATCAGAAATGTAGACATTGATGGTATTGTCGCGGTCGGCACGACGGATCTTCTCCTTGAAAGGCAGGTTCATTACCTTAGGACACTGGCGCAACCACCACTCATCAGCCTTAGAACCAGCCAGACGGGTACAGTGGATACGGCTCTGCTGGCCGGCACCGATACCGATAGCCTGACCATCCTTTACGTAGCATACAGAGTTACTCTGAGTATACTTCAGGGTGATGAGCGAGATAATCAGATCGCGCTTAGCCTCAGGAGTGAAAGTCTTGTTCTTGGTAGGAACATCCTCGAAGAGAGCAGGATCATCGAGCTTCACCTCGTTGCGTCCCTGTTCGAAGGTAACACCGAACACCTGCTTGTGCTCGATAGGAGCTGGCACATAGTCAGGATCAATCTTGATAACGCAGTAGGTACCCTTGCGCTTTTCCTTCAGAATCTCGATAGCCTCAGGAGTATAGCCAGGAGCAATGACACCATCGCTCACCTCACGCTTGATGAGGAGGGCTGTAGCCTCGTCGCATACATCGCTCAGCGCAACAAAGTCGCCATAAGAGCACATGCGGTCAGCGCCACGGGCACGAGCATAGGCACAAGCCAATGGAGAGAGCTCAAACTTGACATCATCAACGAAGTAAATCTTCTTCAATGTGTCGCTCAGAGGCAAGCCGATAGCTGCACCGGCAGGAGAAACGTGTTTGAAACTAGCGGCAGCAGGCATTCCTGTAGCAGCCTTGAGCTCCTTGACCAATTGCCAGGAATTGAAGGCATCCAGGAAGTTGATGTAGCCAGGACGGCCGTTGATCACTTCGATAGGAAGCTCCCTTCCGTCATCCATATAGATGCGAGAAGGTTTCTGATTTGGATTACATCCGCACTTAAG
>ERZ1023862.148-NODE-148-length-14704-cov-8.174415_pt1 | contig 14704 bp, 10 predicted proteins | sample MGYA00380388_ERZ1023862 | MGnify/ENA primary metagenome ERZ1023862 (study PRJEB33179, sample SAMN07449007) | human gut metagenome | biome: Human-gut; feature: Human associated habitat; material: Faeces | host: Homo sapiens | place: India: Bhopal | collected... | reverse complement strand
AACGTGGTGACACCCGTTATCAGGAAGTTGCCTATATTTGGTTAGCACCTCGTAAACTTCACCTGCAAAGTTATGCCAGCTTAAAGAATGCCTTTGGCGAAACACGGAAACTTCGGCCTGTAATGTTTGACGAGATTGACCAGAGTGAAGGCATACAACCTGGAGAAATATTGTTTGTCAACTGGGAAAGTGTGAACAAAGAAAGTAATGTCATGGTACGCGAAAACGAAAGCTTTGCTTCTTTGTATGAAATTGCACGACGGACACAAGAAGAATACGATTTGCCCATTGTTGCCATCATAGACGAGGAACACATGTTTTGGTCAAAAACTGCCGATAAATCGGCAGCAGTGCTGGAACGTATCAATCCGGCTGTAGAACTGCGTATTTCGGCCACTCCCAAGACACTTCATCCTGATGAAAAAGTAAAAGTTTACCGACAGGATGTTATTGCGGCTGAAATGATTAAGAAAGAAGTCGTGCTGAATCCTGATATAGAACTGGATTTCAGTGAAGAACGCACACTGAACGAAAATCTGATTAAGGCGGCATTGGCAAAACGTAATCAGTTGGCTGAGCTTTATCAGGAATTGGGCGTCAAAATCAATCCCCTATTACTTATCCAGCTGCCCAACGATGTGAAGGAAACCATGACTTCGGAAGATCAAGCTATCGCAGAACAGGTGAAAACCTATTTGGAAGCTATATGCGGGATAACCGCCGAAAATGGATTATTGGCCGTATGGCTCGCCAACGAAAAAGAGAATCTCGCCGGACTGGAACGTCCCGATAATATGACGCAAGTATTGCTATTCAAAGAAGCAATTGCTTTGGGTTGGGACTGCCCTCGTGCAGCTGTACTGCTAATCTTCAGAAAATTGCAAAGCGACCAGTTTACGATACAAACTGTAGGACGTATTCTGAGAATGCCGGAACAGAAACATTATCCGAAAGAACAGCTTAATATCGGTTATGTTTATACCGACATTGCAAAAGATAAAATTCAGATTGTCACAGCCGATTCCGACTATATCTTGAAAAATACGATTAGGGCATGCAGACGTGAAAATCTTGAGAATGTATCTCTACCGGCTTACTATTCAGAACGCCCTAATGTGGAAAGAAATTATTTAGGACCCGACTTCAAAAAAACATTGTATGAAGTGGCTGATGAATTCTGGAAACTGGAAAGAGGTGCCGGATTGTTTTCTATCGCTGAATTGGCCGCTTTAAGAAATGATAATGATGAATTTACTCCGTTGCCAGAAAGTGATGACGATTTAGTAAATGAAAACAGAAGACGGGTAAAGAATTCAATTCGTTTGGATGTCAAGACAATCAATGTGGAGATTCCGAAAGATGTACACTTCCAGAATGAAGAACAGATATTGAAAGTAGATCAAGTGCGCTTTGCCCGTAAAGCATCTGAAATAGACCGTGTATTTATGGCATATATAAGCGGTAAGGGACATCAATTTGAGAGTAAAGGTAGAGCCGATAAAATAGCCAACTATCTGCTTGAAATGCTCGCCGACTATTTTGGAATTTTCGATACAGATGCCAAGAAGGTCGTTCTTTATTATGATAACAGACCCAAATTTGACCGTTTACTGGACACTGCCTTAGAAACATATGCCCGTAAAAGAGAGCGAGCAAAGAAAAGATCTGCGGCAGCCAGAGAATTAAAACAATACAACTGGGAAATTCCGGAAGAAAGAGTATATGACAGCGAGACTAACCATATCGAAACAGCAAATAATCATGCTTTGCTGCCATTCGTACAACTTAACGAAGCTTCTAATCCGGAGAAGGAATTTGTGAAATATTTGGAAGAACATTCACAATGGATTGACTGGTGGTATAAGAATGGGGACAAAGGAAAACAACATTATGCCATTGCATACGGAAAATCTTTATTTTATATTGATTTCGTTATCCGTATGAAGAATGGACATGTATATCTTTTCGATACGAAAAGTGCCGGAAGTGATGTAACTGCTCCGGAGAAACATAATGCCTTGTTGCAATATATCCAGGAATATTCAACTAAAGATACACCTCTTTATGGAGGAGTTATCATTCAAGATGGAAGTAACTGGCTATATTCCAAACTACCTATTGAGAATACTACTGATTTGTTAAACTGGGATGCTTTTTATCCTGAAAACGCATAAAGATTATGGCTAAAGGTATAGATCCGAAATTTGTTCACTACGGCATCCGCAAAGATGATTTAGCTATGATAGAAGCAATCTGTGAAGCGGAAGGTGTAGATTTTGACTGGTTAAGTGAAGATATTCTGAAGGCCTATCATGCCAAGAAGGTTGACGTGATAGAAATGAGTGATAATGAAACGGAAGACATCATCCGTAATGCAATCCAAAAAATACGTCAATAAATACGATTATGCTGATACAGAGAATTAAAATAAGCAATTATAAGACTTACTTGTCACTTGATCTGGATTTGACAGTCGATGACGATCGCCCTATTATTCTGATTGGCGGTGCAAATGGTGGCGGTAAGACTACTTTATTCGAGGCCATAAGCGGAGCTCTTTATGGTCTGAAAATTGAAAACAAAGAGCATTTCATGGAATTGCTCAATCAGGGAGCCTTAAACACAGCCAAACCTGAGATTTCCTTACAGATAACATTTGTAGGGAAAGTACTCGGTCAGCAACAGAAGTACATATTAAAGCGTGTTTATCAGTTAAATCCGCAAGGAAAGCCATTGGAAAGCGTATCGCTGAACATGAACGGTAACATGTATGTTTACGGTACAATGACTACTCCCAAAGACCGGGTAAAAGCAGAACAGGAAATCAATAAAATCATCAAAGCCAATCTGCCTCAGGAACTGAGCCAGTATTTCCTGTTTGATGCAATGCAATCGAGTGAACTGCTGAAGAAAAATGTATTTGCCCAAACCATTCGTGATAATTTTGAGAATGTATTGGGCTTCAAAAAATACCTTCAGTTAAAGCGTGCTGCTGAAAAGCTACAACAGGAATGGGCTCAACAACGTCTTGAAGCAGAAAAAGAAGCCCAGGAATATAATGAACTATGCGCACAAAAAGACAAGCTGACCGCAGACTTAAATACGTGTATAGCGGAACAAGATGCAAAATATAAGTATCTTGCGTCGGTAGAAGTGGAATATAAACGAGCAAAAGACGGTGCCCAGGAAGCTTCTGCCCTCAATAAGAAGATACAGGAGCTTGCCAGTAAAATTGACGATATTGTAAAGCGTGCAGCAACTTATGCTGAGGACTTGAAAGCATTTGTTGACAATATAGAAATTGATTTATTCTTACCTAAATTAGCTGCAAACCTGGCACAAGAAATCAATAATATCCTGCACATAAAGGAACAACTTCAGAAGGAGAATACAGGTGCCTATCCGTTGGAGACATTGAAAGATGTGACAAACAAAATTATAACTTACTTAAAAGATTTGTCACTATGCAGTGAATCTGTGGATGAAGAACAGGTCGTATCTCATATTGTAGCTATCCAAAATAGCACTAATAAAGAAGATCCTTTTGGTTATCTTGACGAAGCAGAAGTAACCGCTTTATCTAATTTGGTAAAACGAACTGGTTCCAATCAGTTCATTGCACTTGACCGCCAGCGCCAGGAACTGGAGATTCAACTTTCGACGTTGGATAACTTACGTTCTCAAAAACAGACCTTGGAACAAACGCAAGCCGGTGGTAACGAATATCTAATTCAAAATTATGAAGCCGCTCAAAAACAGATAGAGAAACTGAAAGGTCAGGAAGCGACTCTGAAAGCAGACATTCAACGTCTTGAGAAACGGATTCATCAGTTTGATGTACAAATCCAGCAAGAACCTGATATTAAATTCGACACTTTGGTCAAGCTTAAGCCTCTGTTTGAAAAGATTGCAGACAGTTTGCTGAAGAAGAAAAAAGCCCAGATTGAAAGTGAAATGCAGCAGCAACTCAACAAGTTACTGGTTTCATATAAAGGTCATGTAGCCAAAGTTGAGTTGTCCGACAGCATTGAACAATTCAATATAAAACTCTATCATACTGCCGGAAATGAGATTTCATTGAATCAGCTTAATGCTGCATCCAAACAAATCTTTATCCAAGTTTTATTAAAAGTATTGCGAAACCTGGGAGATTATAATCCACCTGTAATGATTGATACAGTAATGGGTGTTCTTGATAATGAAAGTCGTGATGCCTTGATGGAAGAATATTTTCCACAATTGGCAGAACAAACGATTTTGCTTTGTACGACCTCTGAAATCAGAACAGACAGCGACTACATCAAACTGGAACCGTTTATTTCCAAAACCTATACACTTCATCGCAATGTAGAAGCACAGAATACTACGGTTGAAGACGGTTATTTTGGTTTAACTCTTAATCAGTAAAAGAAATGAGCATCATAAATTTTTCAAATACGCGCCAGATGGAAGGATTGTTTGATGCAATCAATCCAATCAAGGAACTGATTGAATCAAAAATCAATCTTTCCAGAACGGCTGATCGGGAGAAACGTATAAACTTGAATCAGAATAAAGTAATGCGTATCTGCTTTATCGTGGGACTAAGCTTGCCTACAAAGCGTTCCATAGATGATTACAAGGACATACAATTGTCAGTGTCATCCATAAGAATTACTCCCAGTTTTTTCACAATGCACGATTTAAGCACCTTATATTCGGCATTGTTAAAACTAAGATATGCAGACTTGAACATTGATTGGACTCAAAACGCTACTCTTTCTCGAATTATCGCAGCAGAAATGCTTCGTGGACGTGACTATCTGATGTCTGACAACAATCTGGATTCCTTCTTATACGCAATGAACAACAAAGTAGCCATGGCAAAAGATATTCCAGTTCTAAATCTTCTGATTGGAAACTATGGTGATGAAGAAATGGAAGCAACTTTGGATATAAATAGTCGTTCCATTACTAACTCACAGATTATTATTGCGGGAGCCACAGGTTCCGGAAAGACCAATTTGCTGGCAGTTTTGATTCAGCAATTCAGAATGTTATCCACAGAATCACAATATCCCGTGAACTTCCTTCTGTTTGATTACAAAGGAGAGTTCAGCGATATACAGAATAGCCATTGGTTGGCACTCTTCGATGTGGACCGTTCTTGTATTCTGGATCCATTGACACAACCATTGCCTTTTACTCCATTTAAGGATTTCACAGGACGCTCTATCAATGAAATCAATCTGTATTCTACAGAAATGTCTTCTGCTTTATGTTCTATAGACCGAGTAAGTGCGAGTGCCAACATGAACAACCGTCTTAGTGAAGCTATTGTAGAAGCCTATAAATCGACAAATGGCACCCCTATTTCATTTGAATTAATGCTGAAATGCTATCAATCACGAATGAAAGATGCAAATAATGATGATAGTATTTCTTCTGTTCTGAAGCAATTGGTTAATGCGCATATCTTTGAATCAGAAGATAAAGTATCCTTGATTGATGACAGCTACATCATTAAGATGGATGGATATCCAAAAGATGGACCTATTGCCAAAGCTATTGTATATTTCCTGATGTCTAAACTTAATAACATTTATGAGCTACTGGATAAGCAAGCAGTAAATGATGAAGTAGTACAAATACGTCATTTCTCTATTATTGATGAAGCTCACTATATGCTTGACTTTGACAATCGCCCCCTGCGTAATTTAATTGCTGTAGGACGAAATAAAGGTCTGAGTATTATCCTTGCCACTCAGAACATGAGTAGCTTCAAATCAAAAGGTTTTGATTTTTATGCCAATGCTCAGTATCCTTTGATTATGAAACAGCAGACTATTGATGATAAGGTCATTAAAGACTTGTTTGGCGTGAGTGGCCAGGAACTTCAAGAAATCAGAACTGCTATAGCCGGACTTCAGAAAGGTGAATTGATTATTAAAGACCAGATGGCTTTTGCTCTTGGCATGGGAAATAAGTATAAGAAAATTAATGTGACACATTTGATATAATAAGTATGGCTTGCAAAAATAATATAATACTCAATTCAACTTGTATAATAAGTAGTATAACTTGTGTCGCTTTGACATTCTGGGGGCAAATAAAGAATAATGGGACTATAACGACTGATTCATACATAGGGATTATAGCTTCATTAATTGGTATCTGTGCTACAATAGTTGTTGGTTTTCAGATTACAAGTTTTTTTGAACTACGTAATTTGAAACAACAAATTGATCAAGTTGAAAAGCAACGTAAAGATTTAGAATTATATAAAGCGACCATTTCAAATGAAATACATTTATCTAGAACTGGTATTTCAAATGCATTCGGTATTTTATCTGTGGTAGAAAAAAAGTCTTTACTAGGCTTTGCCGCACGTGTTAGTTCCATCGTTTGTGATGATCTGCAAGCTACACCTGGTAATATATTACTAACTAGATACCAACAGTTGTATGATGCGACCTCTTTTTTCTTAAAAACAAATGATTATGTAGATTTAATGTATCCTATAACAGAAAATCTTAAATATATTCATATACCGCAGAACAAAGAAAATTATAATGAGATTATGAAATTGCATTTCGATATCATCACAATGATGGAGAAAGCGAAACAGAATTTAGCTAAATAATGAATAGAACATGGCTGAAAAATATAATGCATCAAATATTGCCTTAGAGCAAATACTGAACTTTATCAAATCAGGTGAAATTGCGATTCCTGAAATTCAACGTCCTTTTGTATGGAAGCCAAAACAAGTAAGAGATCTGATAGATTCTTTATATACTGGTTATCCTACAGGGTATCTTATCATCTCTCAAAGTCCAAACATCAGGCTCAAAGATGGTACACTTGCTGAAGGAAAGAAAATTATGATTGACGGTCAGCAACGTGTTACTGCACTTATGACTGCCATTATGGGGATGGACATTATTAATGCTGACTTTCAGAAAAAGCGTGTTAAAATTGCCTTTAATCCATTGGCGAATCCGGAAAACGATGAAGAACGCTTTAAGGTGCAAGACAACGCTATTTTGAAAGATAAAAGATGGATTGCCGATATCGCAGAGGTATTTAAACCGACATTTGATATGTGGCAATTTGTCAATGATTATTGCGAAGAGAATCAAGAGATAAAAGGCAGCGCTTTAAATAAGATTCTGATGCAACTATTAGATATAAAGAACAGACAAATCGGAGTTATCATGCTTGATAAAGAATTGACTATTGATGAAGTTACAGAAATATTCATTCGTATTAATAGTCAAGGAGCAAAACTAAATCAAGCAGACTTCGCTATGTCTAAAATAGCTGCCAATGTTACTTATGGAGGCAATATGCTTCGAAAAGCTATTGATTACTTCTCTCACTTATCAGTTCAACCAGAATGGTATTCTGATATGATTAAAGATGAAGAATTTATGAATTCTATTTTTGCATCAAAACTGAAATGGTTGAAGGATGATCGTGAGGAAATCTTTGATCCAGATTATAATGATATTTTGCGTATAGCATTCATGTATAAGTTTGGTAGAGCTAAGATGAAAGATCTTGTAAGTTTACTTGGTGGACGTGATTTTGAAACACGCGAATATAAAGAAGAGATAGCGGAGAATTCATTCGGACAACTTACGAGTGGTGTCATTGATTTTATGAATGAATACACTTTCTCTAATTTTGTTCTAGCTATCAAGTCAGCAGGATTCATTGCCAGCAAGTTAATCAATTCTCAAATGACCCTTGACTTTGCCTACACTCTATACTTACTATTGAATGCAGATCCAAATATAGACAAGACGCAAATCAAGCATTATGTGGTTAAATGGTATGTAATGACTACTTTGACAAGTAGATATATAACATCGCCAGAAACTGTAATGGATATGGATATAAAACGTATCAAAGAAAGAGGGTTCCTAAACTACTTTAGTGAAGTGGAAGCTGCGAATCTTTCCGATACTTTCTGGGATATAGCTTTGGTGCAATATCTTGAAACATCTGTGATAAATAGTCCATACTTCAATCTTTATTTGGCATCTCAAATACATGATGCAGATGATGCCTTGTTTACATGTGGATACAAAGTCAATGACCTTATAACTGTAATTGGTGATGTACATCATATTTTCCCTAAAAAATACTTGATTAAGAATGGAGTAAATGAGAAATCAAAATATAATCAGATAGCCAATTACACATATTTAGACACCCAGGTTAATAAGGCTGTGCGAGATGATTCTCCTAATATATATTTCTCTAAAGTCTTCGAACAGTGCGAAACCGGTATTGCTGTTTATGGAAACATAACAGATAAAGCATTACTGCTCAAGAATCTCCAGCAGAACTGTATCCCTGAAACTATATTACAAATGGAACATACAAATTATGAAGAATTTCTTGCAGAGAGACGTAAGCTGATGGCGAAGAAGATAAAGAAGTATTATTATAGTTTATAGACATATTATTTAATTCTTTCTTTTATTATGTGTGATTTAAAAAAAAGAACTCATATATTTATAGATACCTCTGTGTTTCAAGCAGAAGGATTTCTCAAGGAATCGAGCCGAGTGTCAAAGTTATTTGGTCTTGCTGCAAAAGGCCACCTGACTATCTTATTACCTGAGATTACAAAAGAAGAATGGCGCAAACATTTTTGTGAGGCGACTCTTTTACCAGTTGATGAATTCAAACGAAGAATGATGGTTATGGGTAGTCCAGATGAATTATCTAAAGCTCTAGAAATCATTTCTGCAATTGACAGTGAATCAATATCAACAGCAGTTCTTGACTCAAGTATTGCAAAAGCCAGGATTCAGATTATAGGATACGACTATTGCAATGACGTCGAAGGGATATTCAAGAAGTACTTTAATAGCGAGAAACCTTTTGGGAAAAAGGGAAAACAAAAAGAATTCCCTGATGCATTCGTTCTAAGTGCTCTTGAACAATATGCTAAGAAGAATCGTATTGAGAACATTATTCTCTTGAGCCATGACGGTGATATGTTTGACTACAAAAGCGATGTTTTAATCCAAAAAGAAATTGGTGAATATTTGAATGGAATCCTGAAAGAGATAGCTACATCCGAAGCAGAAAAAAGAGATATCGAAAGACTATATGCCTATTTTCATAAAGGGAAGATTTCATTTGCTGCAGACCTAAAAGAGCAATTGACAGATTACCTTCTTGATTATAGTGTATACGATAATCGAGTCCAATGGCAAGAAATTGAAGACGTAACAATTAAAGAAGAAGTAGCACTCTCATTCAGTGATAAAGATATACAACTGACTGAAATTAATAAGGAATACCTTGAGGCTATTTGTTTTGTTGATGTTGATGCTATAGCGGATGTCGAACACGTCGATGAATCAATGAGCTATTGGGACTCTGAAGAAAATAATTATTTATTCAAAGAGTACACGACTAGTGAAGTGGAAATATCAGCATCCATTAAATTAACAATTCGAATGGATAGGACCGAATTAGTGATGGGACAAGATCCCGCTGTAGAACTCTGTGAAATCGAGTATAGAGATTTACAAGAGGCAATAGATGGGGAGACTGAATACTAAAGTGTGTCTGTAAAGTTATAATATCTTTTTTCATTTACTTAACACACTCGGGACGGGTAGTCCCGCCCCTTGGTGCTGACCGTTCCCCGACCGATGAGTTTTCTGGAGAGAAATAATGCATGACACAGTTTATTTTACACAACCAACACACTTTAGCTTACAGTCTCTATTCTATCTTAATTAATTGTTTTTCAGATCTATATCTAATCATTTTTATTAGTTACAACAGGTTTCTTTTGTGAGATAGGAACAAACTTCATTAAAGAATCAATGTTTGCACTTATCGAATGTATTTCTTTCAAAATTTCATCTTGCCCCTTTTGAACGTCTTCAATGCCCTTATTAGTTTGCTCTATCAATTGAGAATAATCTTTCTCTTTTTCTTTATGGCATTGCTGAACTGCAAGTAATAAAAAACCACTCAAACCTACAGTCAAGACAAAAGTAACAATTTTTTGAAAGTGCATATGTGCTCTGATAGACTGCTGCACGCCATCAATACATAATGGACATGAGTACTTTAGCCAGAATATTCTTAACCTTTGCCAAATTGAAGGAGTGCCAATCAGAGACGTACATTCAGTATATGCCATAAAGTCTCGCCATAATGATTTCTGATTCTTTTCTTTTAGTAGCCAAGTAGCTTTGATGAACCTATGTAAAAGAATACAATCCTCTAATGGTCGTATAGCCTCTGTTTGTGCCGGATATAAAGTTATTGTCACATGGCCATCTGGCAAAAGGTAGAAAAACAGTGTTACTCCAGATTCAGTAAGTAGCTTGGAGCCGTTTTTCTTGTCTATTCTTTTTACTGCCTGCCCACCCCAGAAGACTTCTATCACATCCGGGTTATTACCACCAGCCCTACTTCCTAGACATACTTGAAGAATGCATCTATCTTCAAAAGGCTGTGATAAGGGATCTGACTTCTGTAGTTTACTAAAGATATCCTTAGCACTATTATAAAACTCCCTGAAAGCATCTTCATGCTTCTTAATTTTATCGAGCTTTTGCTCGTGCTTTGAATTGTTTACCATTTGCTTGAAATTATATGTTTTGCCTTTAATTGACTCTTTTTTCTGAAAATGTTTATAGGTATGTTTTGCTGCCATTACTATGCTGTATAAAAAAACAGCCAAAACAATAAGTAGTATTAAATTATTCCAGCATCCAATATTTAAAAAATAATCCCTTGCCCACAACAGCAGTAAGGGCACACCGATTCCAGAAACGGACACTATAATTGTATATCTGATAATTGCAATCACATCACAATCAATGGGTTTGTGTATCTCATATTGTAACACTTCCATATCCTCAATCACTTCGCACTCTACGTTTCCGGCGATATTTCCAAATTCCTTATCATCCATTCCTTCATCTGAGAATCTATTACCAAATGATAGTTCTTTTCGAATAGTTGTGAAATAACCTGGAGATATGCCCATTGGACAATCCAGCAACTGACTGAAATGCACCTCTTGATAGTTCTTGTGAATAAGGTTATACCAAATGCTATTCACAAAAATTTTAATCCTATCCAAATCCTCCTCGCTATAATCTATGTAGGGATTCTGTTTATATTGTTTTAGCTTCAGGTCCCTATGTAAGGCATCAATAGCGTGCATAAAAGATTTGACGTTTCCATCCTCATCTAATGCAGGTTCATTCGCTTTTAGTTTACCTCTTTGTTCGTTTAAACAGTTGCTATTCCAGATAAATCCACATAACTGTCTAAAGAGTGTAAGCTTTCTGCCTAAAGTATCAAATTTTAGTTTATTCTCGTCATATTCCTTATTTCGAGCAGTTAGATAACTACTAAGGAATGCAACGAGAAATCCAGCAAAGATAGATGCTGTTGTTATTATTGCTATACAAAGATTTTCATTCATTTTATTTTATGATATATAGATTAGTATCAATGGGATTCTCTTCATATCAATTTATATTCATGTATTTCGTTTTCAGTATCAACCTGAATATAATTAACCGGAATATGATACTTTTTACGAAGAGCATTCAAATACTTCTGTGCATCGTCAGTAAGCACAATACTGCCTACGATATAGTAATTACGGACCTTGATATCGGTATGGTATAGACCGTATTCAAGCAGTTGTGAGAGTGATTCACGAATACATAGACGAATATCTGATATTGTCTTGATTTCATAAAGATCATATTCATTACCATGCTTCGCCACGATATCGATTTCTGTTCCAATAGGAGTAAGATTTTCTGTACCAACATTTTCTTTCCCGTATTCTTTTACAAGATAATCGTAAAGAGCTTTTTGGATAATTGGATGACGTTTTGAAATATGAGAACGACGAGAAGAACCATTTTTGGCATCTATATCAGTTTCTTCTGTTCGGAAACCGGGTTGAAAGACGAAATGATCTTCAAGTTTGAAAATTGTCTTAAGGTTATAAAGTGATGTATAATAGCTTGTTTTAACATTGGGTTCTTTTCTATCAACAGGCTTCAAAACATCAAATTTTCGGAGATTTTCAGGTCTATATCGGAGATTAAAGGCAAATCCACTAGGTATTTTTTCTATGTAGTCTTTGAGTTGTTCCTGCATTTCTGCATACCAACCCTTTTTCTTGTATTCACTAAGAATAGTCTTTGCCTCTTTATTGAAAACTGGTTCTACATCAAGAATCTCCCCTACCCAGTAACGCTGTTTTGTTTTATCGTTTATCGTAAAGAGAGAGAGATCAAAAGATAAATTTTCCTTATAAGAAGCAACTGCTTGAATATGTCCATAATGATAACCATTTATCGTCTTGGCAATGTCAAATAACCATTCCTCGTGACCGAATCCGTATTTATATTCATATGAGTCCTTATTCTTGCTTTTACCAATTCGTCCGGAAGGACATGTCCAACCATTTGTGTTCCAACAAATACGTGCTATCTTTTTTAGTCTGACATTGATCCCAAGTTTTTTGAATGTCTCGGCATAATCAAGTTCATAAGCATAATCAAACTCATCATTATATACTCTCCTTGCAACCTGAAGGAGGGGAAGAAATACTGTATTATCGTCATTACAAATCCACCATCCACTGATGAAGGAATTGTCTAGTGATGCACTATATTTTATCGCATCAAGAATAATCTTTTTAGTCAAATGTGTCATAATAGAAGTCGATTTTAAACAAATTATTGGCACTAATTCAATAATATAGTGCCGATAATTTGCGTGTAGTCATATTCTTTTAATGTAGGATTATCCTTTCCTCTGGCTGCCATTCTACAAGTGAGACGATCGCCAGATATTGTTCCTTTGCAGAGCTCAACTTATTTAAGAAGTTTCACATGTAGCTTTAAATTTAAAATGAATCATGGTATATATACTTTACATATAGCACCGTTCATCGCTAAATGAATCCAACTCATGGTGTTATACTGCTTTTCTATGTCCATGCCCCATCGCCTACCGACATTCTCAATCTCCTTATCAATATTATTTTCCGTTATTTCTTCAGGTTTTAAATGAGTATTATGTTGATTTATCCAACAATTCCAAGCCTCACTTTTGACAAGTTTTTCTTTTCTTTCTTCAAACGGCAAATGTGTAGGTAACATTTTTTTTAATCGATAAATACCCAACTCCCAAAAATACAAGATTCTATGACTAGGATCTAATTCTTGTTTTTTCCTTTCTTTTTCAAGTATTGCCAAAAATTCTGGCTCCTTGATCTCTGGCTGTTGCTGCCAATAATTATTTAATGCTTCATTATCGGCTTTTTGCATTGCCTCAATTCGTTTGTAATCTTCTGTTTGGTATCTTACAACATAAGGGCTTTCACCTACGATTGGAGTATTACCATACCATAATTGACCAACCTCTGGTTGTTTCACTGCAAAGATTGAAGACCCCATACTAAAATCGGTCTTGGATAATTCTTGATATTTAATAATCCAAGAATCGTTTCTATAGTATAAGTTCAATAGATAAAGCGCAGCCATCGAATGTAAAAGAGCTTTTATATTACCATCTTTGAGAGAAGCAAATCTATCATGTTTTACAGCTTGATATGCTTTTTCCCAAAATGTACCAGCTCTTTTATGGGCATTCTTTAATGGTCTTAGAATTCGATTCTCTTCTTTGGTTAAATTGAAGAATGGAGCAACAACCAAAACTCGTTTATCATGTATCGCCCATTTTATATCAATAAGTTTTAAGCAATCCTCATCAAAAAACAAGTTTTTATCTCCACGTTGTTTTGTCCCGCCATTGTCATAATACAATTCCTTGGAAATTGCTTCTATCTGGACGCAACATCGTATAAGTAAATCTGCGATATAGGGTGAAAAAGTCTCCAATTGAGAATTACATGGTTGAGTAATTTCTTTACCATGCTCATGAGTAGTAATTTCATCCGTTATAAATATAAAATTAGAAACATTAATGAACTCTTTTTCGAGACTCAAATATGTCTGCCAAAATATATCTGATTTTTTCATATAAATAAAATTTATCCATCACTGCCCTATAAAAGAGTGGACAGCAATAAATTACTAACAATATTCTATTTTGTAAATTAAACGTAATCTTTCCTCCTTGCATCCAATACTTCAGAAAACAGTTCCATCTCTCTTTTGGAAATACCCAATCGTGTTGCCATTTCTCGCCATCCTTTTACGACTTCAATTACTTCAGAAATAATCTTTTCCGCTATTTTACGATTAAGCATATAATCTTCGCAAGTATCAAGTAAAATACCCAGTTCTGCTTTATTGGAAGTTGATGAGACAAGCAAATTTTGATACTCATCGGCGTTGGGGTCATGTCGTATGCAGGTGATAACGTCCAGCCTTTTGCAGTCAAAAGAAAAACGTGATTGCGGAAATTTAGTGCCCAATGTCTTTGTCATAATTAATATATCATATAATATGTAAATATGTTGTTTTTACTTATTTAATGATATATTGCATATAAAAAAATCTATGATTGGAAAAAAATGAGTTTTTCTTTTGATATTATCCAAAGAAATGAGTAATTTTGTTGCGCAAAAACAAAACTATTTTGCATTCTCATTTAAATTTCTTTCTGTCCCATATGGAAAAATGGGACTTACCAGGCGAAGCTGTAAATAGCAGTTTCATTTTACGAATCCATGCTGGAT
>ERZ1023862.143-NODE-143-length-14886-cov-8.758277_pt1 | contig 14886 bp, 17 predicted proteins | sample MGYA00380388_ERZ1023862 | MGnify/ENA primary metagenome ERZ1023862 (study PRJEB33179, sample SAMN07449007) | human gut metagenome | biome: Human-gut; feature: Human associated habitat; material: Faeces | host: Homo sapiens | place: India: Bhopal | collected... | reverse complement strand
CGTGGGCGTCGAGCTCACCATGGTACACTACCCCGCCTTCCTCATGCCCGTGAGCGATTACATCCCCTTCGCAGCCTTTGTCATGGCAGCCTTCTCAGCACTGCGTCTGGCCAAGTTCAATCTCGACGAGCGCCAGTCCATGGGCTTCATCGGACTGCCCACCCCAGCCAACGCCCTCTTCTGGGGCTCGTTCATCCTCGGATGGCGCGACCAGCTGGAGAGTTCGCCCTGGGCACTCCCCCTGCTGCTGGTGCTGATACTGCTGAGCTGCTATCTGCTCATAGCCGAGATACCCATGTTTGCACTCAAGTTCAAGCACTGGGGATGGGCCGAAAACCAGCTGAAGTACATCTTCATCCTCTGTTGCATCCCCATCCTGCTCGTGTGTGGAGTAGCTGGCATATCGCTCATCATCGTGTGGTACATACTGGTCTCGGTGTACAAGAATTTCACTGACAAACTCAAGCAGCAATGATACTCCTCAAACTCATAGCCTTCATCTTCATCGTAGGCATCATAGCCATCATCGTGATGGGCGTAGGTCTGTGGGTGCGCGTAAGAAGCGCCATAGACCAGCTACGTGGCGGCAACGCCCAGCGCACCAACCGCAAGACCGACAACGGCAGAGGCGACGGCGTGATAGACCAGCGCACACCGGAGCAGTCAAACCAGAAGATATTCGGCAGCGACGAAGGCGAATATGTAGACTATGTGGACGAAGACGACGACAAGGCCCAATAGCCACACCGCCAAAGACAAGCCGACAGCAGCCCACATACCGCCCCACCCAATAAGCCAAACGAGCACGACCCAAAAGGCCGTGCTCGTTTGGCTTTATAACACATTCCGAAAATGGCAACATACATTCTTCGGAGTATCTGACCGCGGTTTCTCACGAGCCTCGATATTGAAACACAGCCAGGGGGTGGGCAGGGCAGCCACCCCTAATGCGCTCACATCCCAAATGACGACAAGACTGGCATACGCTGTGAAACTGAACCATATAACAAGCGGTTTATCGACTTGTCTTTTTGCCATAAACCGTAAAGTTCCAACGGCTCTTGTACCTGTCAACCTTATCGACTGTTACCCGAGTGTCAGGCTCATTGAGAGTGATGCCACGCTCGCCTACCCTCACAACGAACGGATTAGGAACGGTGGGGCTAAAAGCATCGACTGCGTCATCCCATATCTCGTTGACACACTTTACGGGACCCACAGTAGCAGCATGGGTAATGCTATCCTCGACAGAACGTATCAGGATGCCACCCCCAAACCCTTCTGCCGAACAGCTGTTGAAGGTGAGGTCTACGCCATAATCATGGAAAAACCAGCAGCCCGCAGCAGCATTACGCTTATAAGTGATAAGACTCTTGCTACTACCCGCCCTCAAATCATCATAAAGAGGATTGTAATAGTAAAACTCTATTTCATTCAGCAGATACAGCCTATCGCCCGACTTGATGCCATAGTTGTCCATAATGTATCTCGCCATGATTGGGAAACGTGCATCCATCTCCTCTTTGGTGGTCTGCCGAGTCACAGACTCCAACATTAGTTTAAGTTCTTTCATATTGTCGTTTATTCTAATGGTTAATACATTCAAGTTGTTGGGATTCTCCGTTTTCAACACCACCGCTCACACTGGGCGCACCTACTTTACTACGGTCACAGACAGTCCATGTACAGCAATTCAACGCACCTCCATTGGCGAGGACGAAATCTCGCATCTGCACCTGATGGATGTGGTCGCGATACTTGGGGTAAAGCTGATTGTATTGGGCCACAGCCTGAGCATCCGTGATGGCATCCCCAATACCGGGAATTATGATGAAATCTTTGGTTTGCAGAGAATTGATATAAGCCCAGCTCAACTCGTCATAACTGTCCAGATGAAGCTCTACGACCTCAAAATGCCGGGAGAGAGCCATATACATAGCATCTGCAATATCATCGTCGTAGAGTTCGAGGTTAACCAGTACTTTGGGTTTTCCTTCATCATTGATACCGACATACCTCACAATGCCATCAGTATGACCGAAGACGTCTTCTTTATCCCAAGGCAGCCATACTATATTCAGCCGCGGCTCTTGGAAAGCATTGACGATTATCGATTCTATCTGGCTTCGCTCCAACTTGGCGTTCTCGGCAAGCACCTTTTCTGTCATTACCACATAATGCACTTCCCCATTGTTATCCAATCCTTTGCAGAAGACCATATTGCCACCGTCTACAACGAGAGGAATGTCGATGAAAGTATAATCACGGACAAAAGGATTCTTGGCAATAACGGCATCGACATTGGTAATATACCTCTTCTCGGCCTGAAGGTAGTCTGGATTGTAGATGAATTTGACGAAGAGTCCTTCTTCCGCTTGCACAGGCATATAGTCTCTGACCCAATAGTCTTGGGTATGGCAGAGAGCCCCATAGCCACTATGGTACTTACATAAGATTTCGCCAAGTTCTTCATACAACTTGGGATAATCTATGGCAAATAGGTTAGAAAAGATAACCTTTTCTTTTTCATTTTCTGTAATTATCATAATGATGTATCTACGAGTTGCTATGCAAAGGTAAGGCATGACAGAGCTTCCAACCAAGAATAACAAGTTAAAAGTTGTTAGAACTTTCGAAAAGGTTATTTGTTGAATTTCGACAGATTACATATAAATTACATCTAATGAAAAACAAAAGAAACAAGCACTTGGATAACAAGGTATAAGGTGTACAGCAACACTATCCAACCATCGCGAATGTTCTCGAATGGCACAATCATCCACTTTTCCAGATATGGGTGTTTCCGTCAATGGCAATCGGCCACAATGGCAGGAACATTATGACAACAAAAACCATACAGATATCACAGACAACCACTGACAAAAATGGCAATACCAAACTCATCCCCACGCATACGCCATCCGTCGCCACCGAGATGGATGTTGGCAGCTCGTATCAATTGACACGTAGGCTCGTGACATACGATACGGAAGCACGTGGCAATAGGCACGAGGGCTCGTTCCTTCCGTTACGAGCCGACGACGGGCTGCTGCAAGGGGACAAAGGCAATGGCGGAGAGGGGGAAACGCAATCTCCCTTTCTGCAGCGACCACCAGAGGCAGAAGGGGGGAATGGATAATGGTGAGGGGGTTAATGCATGTACTGATGGGCGGGGCACAGGCCGAAGACGAAGGGCTTGCCTTTATGCGCCTGGTAATCGCACATGATGCAAGTGGGGGCGGTGCAGTGTGGGGCTTTGTAGTAGCCATGGCCAAACTCGTGGACTATGACGGCAAGGAAGTTGTCGCCCTTGGCACGATAGTCTGACACGATGGTCTTGAAGTGGCCGCGGGTGGTAAGGCCCATAATGCCGTAGTTCTTGGTGTTGTGGATGTTGAAGGAGATGTCTTTGTGGGTGAGTCCTATAACAAAAGCGTCGGGACCGGCAACGGTGAGGTCGCGAAGCAAGGCACTGGCGAGATAGCGCTGGCGTGGCTTGTAATAGGCGTGAGCCGGCAGGGGGCGGCTGGGCAGCACCTCGACATGCGACCAGTCGCCGCGATAGACTCTGCCAAGTGCCTGGGTGATGGAGGCTCGCAGCGCCTCTGCCTCGCGTTGAGGAAAATCTTCATAGGGCTGCAGGTAGATGGCAAAGGGCTTTTTGTCGGCAGGGAGCGCAGGCTCGGAGGCCGACCGGCGCCCGGTGCACGCTGCGCAGCACAGGGCGAGGGAGACAAGAAATAGGTAACGCCTCATAGGAAGCCAAATAAATAGTGGCATCAGCCCGTGCGACAGTGACGAAGCGGGCGCCGGTTAACGTTTGGACTTAAAGAAATCTTGCATCAGCTGCCGACACTCGTCTTCCATCACTCCGGCGGTGACGCGGGTCTTGGGATGGAAGGCATGGGGAGCATAGAGGGCATAGCCGCGCTTGGCATCGGGGGCGCCATAGACGACTCGGTCTATCTGGGACCAGCCGAGGGCTCCGGCGCACATCACGCAGGGTTCGACGGTGACATAGAGGGTGCAGCCCTTGAGATATTTTCCACCGAGAAGGTTGGCGGCAGAGGTGATGGCCTGCATCTCGGCATGGGCGGTGACATCGTGGAGGGCTTCGGTGAGGTTGGAGGCGCGGGCGATGATGCGGTCGCCACACACGATGACGGCTCCGATGGGTATCTCATCAGCATCGAGGGCTATGCGGGCCTGCTCGAGGGCCTTTGACATATAGAAGAGGTCTTTCTTCTGCTGTTCTTCTGCACTCATTGGGGATAGGAATAGGATAAAGGGGATAAGGAAACGGGTAAAAAAGAGAGCGGGAATAGTGTGAACTTATTCCCGCTCTGCTATTATGGTTGAATGGTTGTCTTACTCCTTGATACCGAGAGCGGCCTTGGCGGCAGCGTTCTCCGGGTCGAGCTCGAGCACCTTGTGCCAGTATTCGGCTGCCTTGTCGTTCTCTTTGGCGAGAGTGTAATAGTAGCCGAGGTATCTGTAAGCCTCGAGGAGGTTGGCCTTGTCGCGGTCATCCATGGTCTCGTGACCCTTGATAATCTCTACGAGCTTCTCGTAGTGGGGCTTGGCAGCACCGGTCTTAGTCTCGGGGTCGAGCTGGAAGCCAATGTGAGCACGCTGGAGAGTAGCGTAGTCAGCAAAGGTGGGGAACTGCTCGGCGATAGTAGCATATACCTTGTCGGCCTCGAGCAGATACTTCTCCATTTCGGCTCCCTCTACCTTGGCAGCCTGGTTCTTGTAGAGAGCAGCGAGCTGTCCATACATAGAAGCGGTGCGCTTGGGAGAGATTTCGATGTACTTGTTGAAGGTTTCAACAGCCTTGTCGATGTCGCCCTTCTGGCCATAAACCTCGGCGAGGTCTCTGTAAACAGAAATCTGCAGGTCCTTGTCCTCGGGAGCCACCTCGGCAGCCTTGATGTACTGCTCGATAGCACTGTCAAGCTCCTTGTTGCCCTTAAGCGCAGAAGCGTAATAGAGGTGGTCGTTGCCAGAAATCTTGGCACCCTCGCAAGCGAAGAGGGCCTTGCCGGCAGCCACTGCCTCGGGGAACTTCTTCAATTCGGTGTTGTTGAACATGCACAAACGGTTGAGGGCAGAGTTGGAAGGGAATTTGCCAGCACCCATCTGGGCTATCTCAAGACTCTTCTCGTACTTGCCAAGCAGGAAGCAGTCGGTGGCATAGGCTGCCAGCTGATAGTCTTCCATCTGGCTGCGGTCAACCTTGTCATAATACTCGACAGCTTTCTCGAGGCGACCAGCCTTGTCGAAAATCTCGGCAGAGATGATGTCAACGGGATAGTCGGGGCGAACCTTGCGGAGTTCCTCGAGCTTCATTACAGCCATAGTGGGGTTGGCCTTGCTGTTGACCTGGGCATAACGACGGTAGCCCTCAATGTTCTGGGGATCCATCATAGTGGCCTGCTCAAACCAAGCGGATGCGCTACCACCATTGTCCTTGGCAACTTCGATATCGCCCATGAGCACGTAGCCAGGACCATACTTGCTGTTGACCTTCAAGGCATTCTCGGCCAAAGCCACGGCATTGGCGGTATCCTTTACATCAAGATAAGCGCGGCCGAGGGCTGTCAGTGCCTCTGCGTTCTTCTTGTAGTTCTTGCGGAAAGCCTTAATCTCATCCTTGATAGCAGCAGGATTGGACTTGTTTTCCTTAACCAGTTTACTAATGTTCTCGATGTCACTCTTCATATCCTGTGACATTGCGGGAGCGCTGAAACCCATCAGCAGAGCTCCGATAAAGAAATATTTAATCGACTTCATAATTCTAAGTTTTAGGGTTACTTAATTATAGGACGTTTTAGTAATTCTCAATGTTACGGCTATTTGGTTATATTAACATCACGAATGGTGATGTTGCCCTGAACAGGGAGCAGGCCGGACTTGAAAATGATGAGTTGGCCCTTGGGGGAGTGCATGAAGTTGGCAAAGCCCCACGGCAGACCGCGCAACGGGTCGTTGAGAAGCGCATAGATAGTGCGCGAAAGGGGATAGTTGCCATTATAAATATAGTATTGATAGGGCTTCCAGCTGTTCTCGGGCGTAGCCTTGTCAAGCCGGGAAACCGACATCGTACGGATATTCTTCTTGAATGTGAGGTTGGTGGTGTCGCGCTTGTCATTGAGCCAGTTGCTGCCGATAATGCCAATGGCATTGACATTCTCTTCAACATACTTGATGACATCGGCGGTGTTGTTGGTGGCTGCCATATTGGGGTTGGTAATGGGCTTGCCGCCAAGGATGCTGTCTTCCACGAAGTGGACGGTACTGGATTTCTTATTGTCAAAGACTATGAGCACCTCACCTTTGTCTGACTTAGGATTGAGTTGCTTCCACTGGGTAATCTTTCCCGACATGATGGCAGCGAAATCCTTGACAGATATACAGGTGTCATTGTTGGCCTTGTTGACAATAAGCGCCAAGCCATCGTAAGCGATAGGTATGGCACGGGGATTGAAACTCTTGTCACGCAAGCTCTGACGCTCCATATCCCTATAATCGCGGGCTGTCACGGCAAGACAAATTTTTCCTTGCAGCAACATCGTGATAGCGTCTGACTCGTTGGTGTAGATAGGCTTGAGCGTAGCCTGGGGATAAGTGAATTGGAAGAGCTCAACTTCCTCATCAATAATGGGGCTAAAACTTTCGTCAGAGGCGAAACTGGCCACCCCTGACGAATATGTATCTGTTCGTCCGCTTTTGTTTTTCTTACCGGAGCAAGAAAGACAAAAGCAGGCGAAAAGTGTTAATCCTACAATACTGTAGAATACGGTCTTCTTCATTATTCAAACGTTTACTATTGCAATCTGAACAATACAGGAACGCGGTAGTTCACACGAACGGTAATACCATTCTGCTTACCAGGAGTCCAACGTGGCATTGACTTAACCACGCGTACGGCTTCCTTGTCGAGTGATGGGTCTACACCTCTCAAAACGTGTACGTCTGAGATAGAACCATCCTTCTCAACCACGAACTGTACAGTTACACGGCCCTGAACACCATTCTCCTGGGCTACAACGGGATACTTAGTATTCTCAGAGAGATACTTCATAAGCGCTGCAGGACCACCGGGGAACAAAGGCTGCTGCTCTACGATATCGAATACCTTGTTTTCCTCCTCATGCTTAGGTGGCTCGGGCTCGGCAATAACTTCCTTAGCCTTGAGAATCTCACCATTGGCATCATCGTTACCCTTTACGTCAAAGGTACCGATGGCGGTCTTGGTACTCATCAATTCGTCCTGAGTCTTAAGCTCTTCATCGGGCTTCACCTCTTCATCCTTCTTGATGACAGGAGCAGTAAACTTGATAGAGCTCTTTACGCGCTCTACAACACGCTCGGGTTCAACCTCGACTTTCTTCTGCTTAACCTCAGCCTTCTTCTTGGGCTGGTCATAGTTAGTAAGCTCTGCCACCTGAGTCATTGCGACCTTGGCACGCTGCTCGTCTACAAAATTCTTGACTGTGAGGATGATAAAGGCAACAACCAACAGTATTACAACTGCAACCATAGCGAGGATGTTACGCTTGGTTGTGCTCTTACGGAGTCTATAGGCACCGTAGGCCTTATTGCGCCCTTCAAATACCAAATCAACCCAGTCTGAAGAAATCAAATCAATTTTTGACATAGTCTTCTTAATTTTAATAATTCAACAATAACGACTACTTAACGCCTGCCTTATCAAGCAGCTTTTGGTCGTCTGGGTTAACTTTATCAATCACATACTTACCGATGCTGCACAACTGCATTTCATCGAGAGCATCTATCAAGTTCTTGTAGCTGGCCTTGTCAGTAGCCTTGATGATGATGGTCATGGTCGAAATCTTCTGGCCATTACCGAGGTCACCGGCCTTAATCTTAGACAGCTCGCTGTTGTAGAGCGTGTCGGGGAAGTTGGGCTCGTTGAGCTTCTTTTCATCAAGTTTAGCCTTGGCCAACATCACTTGCTGTACAGGCTGAGTGCCATCTTCAGTAACGTGGGTAATGAGCACCTTACGAATACCGTCCTTACCCCAAGTTGTCTTCTTCAGGCAGGTAGGGTCATCGTATTTGGGCAAACCAGCGATGTAGTAAATCTGGTCATCGGCACCTACATATATTGTAATGGTGTAAGAAGCCTTGGTCACAGACTTGTCTTCATCTTTCGTGTTCCTGTCATTACTTGGCATACTCAATTCCATAGTCTGAGGTTTGGCCAAAGACGTACAGAGCATAAAGAACGTGATAAGAAGCATCATCATATCCACCATAGGCGTAAAGTCTACGCGGACATTCATTTTCTTTTGTTTACTTGCTTTCTGCTTTGCCATTCTTTAGTCCTCCTCTTTCTTTAAAGAAGTGATAAGATAATAGCGGTTCTGGTTCATATCCTGAAGCTCAGACATTACAGTCTTCACGGTCTTGTAAGGAGTGTCAGAGTCTGCCTTGATGGCAATCTTCATATCCTCATTGACTAAGACAGCTTCAGCGACCCACAACTGGAACTCGCTCATACCCTTCTTGCCATCGCCATTGTCGATACTGTCGGTAGGAATACCTTCTTTCTGTATGGCGTCAGTCATCTGGTCTTCGGGAAGGCTCAGATACGCGGGCAATTTTTCTACGCTCACACCAAGCATTGAATGCTTCTTGAGAGCTTCACGCTGTGCTCCATTCAAAGTCACACCAAATCGGCTGGTCATGGCATCAACAACACTAACGAGGTCGTTGGCATTTTCGATGCTCATAAACACCTTGCCATCCTTGGCTACACTGATGGTCAGCACGTCCTTCTCGGGCACTTTAATCTCCGAAACCGATCCAGGGGTGTTCACCTTTACTGGTTCATTCTTCACGAATGTTGATGTCAACATGAAGAATGTCAGCAGGAGCACCATGACATCGGACATAGGAGTCATGTCGATCCAGACATCTTTCTTCTCAATTTTTACTTTACCCATAGCGATAAATTTTTAAAGGGTTAGCAAAAATTAAGCTTCTTCTCCGTGGTTGGCTTCGTATGTCTGAGCAATAGTGTAACCAACTTCATCAAGAGCGTAAGTCAGCTTGTCGATCTTGTTTGTGAAGAAGTTGTAGATAACAACGGCGAACCAAGATGTCAAGATACCAGATGCGGTATTAACCAAGGCCTCAGAAATACCAGTAGAAAGTGCCTGTGAGTCAGCACCACCACCTGCTGCCAGAGCTGCGAATGAACGGATCATACCAACAACGGTACCGAACAGAGCGGTAAGAGTACCGAGAGTAACGATAGTTGCTACGATGGGGAGGTTCATCTGGAGAGTAGGCATCTCAAGCTGAGTTGCTTCCTCGTGAGCCTGCTGAATCTTAGCGATCTTCTGGCTCTTCTTAACGCCTGTAGTCTTCTCCATCTCCTCATAAGTATTCAGAGAAGCGTTAACTACGTTAGCTACAGTACCCTGCATCTTGTCGCAGAGCTGGTGAGCCTTAGCGAAATCGCCAGCCTTGATAGCTACCTTAACCTCAGCAGTGAACTTAGCGAGAGACATCTTACCGAAAGCAGAGCGGAGGGCGAAGAAACGCTCAACACCGAGTGCGATAACGGTGAACAACAGAGTGAAGATTACAGGTACTACGATACCACCTTTGTAGATTGTACCGAGCAGGTTAGCGGGCTCACCGCTGTTGTCTCCACCGTGGAAGTTAGCTCCGTTACCGAGGAATCCCTCGTAGAAAGCTACGGCCAGACCGAAGCAAACAACGATGATCCAAATTGCATCTCTAACTCCCTGAAAGCCCTTCTTGGGGGCTGCTTTTTTTGTAGTTGCCATAATGTTACAATTAATTTTTGGTTATTAATAAAATGTTATAAGTTAATCTATTTCTTCTTGTTTTCTTTCCCTTGTTTTGCACAATTGAACTGATTGTATCTTTTGACAAGCAAAGATAGCAAATTAATATATATCCGCCACTTAATTAAGAAGTTTTAACAAGACATTTGTGACTTTTTTAGATGGCGTATATCATTTGAGTTTGCCAAGCGCAGCCTTAATGCGCCCCATGGCCGTGCGAATATTTTCATCGCAGGTGGCGTAACTCATTCTGAAGCAATCGGAATCACCGAAAGCATCGCCACCGACAGTAGCTACATGGGCTTCTTCGAGCAGATACATGGCCAGATCGGTAGAACTGTTGATGACGCGCGTGCCGTCGCTCTTTCCGAAGAAGCTGCTGCACTTGGGGAAGAGGTAGAAAGCGCCTTGTGGACAGTTGACCTCAAGGCCGGGGATATCTTTGGCCAGGTCGACGATAAGGTTGCGACGACGCTCAAACGCCTTCCGCATTTCCTCCACACAACTCTGAGGCGAATCATAGGCAGCTTCAGCCGCTTTCTGGCTTACCGAACATGGGCCGCTGGTGTATTGGCCCTGCAACTTGTTGCATCCCTTGACTATCCATTCGGGGGCAGCGATGTAACCGATACGCCAGCCGGTCATGGCATAGGCTTTGGACACACCGTTGACGATGATGCACCGCTCCTGCATGCCTTCAAACTGAGCAATGCTCTCATGATGTCCGGTATAGTTGATATGCTCGTAGATTTCATCAGCCAGAACATAGACGCCATCGTGGCGCAGTATCACTTCTGCCAATTCCCGCAGTTCTTCACGCGAATAGACGCTTCCTGTAGGATTGCTTGGCGAACAGAGTATGAGCAGACGGGTCTTGGGAGTGATGGCCTGCTCGAGTTGCTGGGCAGTCATTTTGAAGTCCTGTTCAAATCCAGTGTTCACGATGACCGGTTCGCCGTCGGCCATCTTGACCATCTGTGGATAACTTACCCAATAGGGAGCCGGGATGATGACCTCGTCGCCCTTGTTCACAAGCGCCATGACCGTATTGCACACGCCCTGCTTGGCGCCGTTTGACACCGATATCTGGGCAGGCGTGTAGTCGAGTCCGTTCTCGCGCTTGAGCTTGCGCACAATGGCTTCCCTGAGCGAGGCATAGCCCGCCACAGGCGAATAGCGCGAATAGTTGTCATCGATAGCCTTCTTGGCAGCTTCCTTGATGTGGTCGGGAGTGTTAAAGTCTGGTTCTCCCACACTGAGATTGATGACATCAATGCCTTGGGCCTTCATCTCGCTACTCTTCTGCGACATCGCCAGCGTAGCCGATGGAGCCAAACGATTGATACAATCTGACAAATTAATCATAATATACTTTTTAACGTTCAAATACAGGCTGTTATCTTTTATAGCAGACAGCCTGATGACTGCCTGCATCGTGTCATCCCTCTTGTTATGACCTATATTATTTAAGATGGAGGGTGTGGCCCATACGGTCGCGCTTGGTCTTGAGATAGCGCTCGTTGTAGACATTGGGGGTAATCTCGATGGGCACGTTCTCCACGATTTCGAGTCCGTAGGCCTCCAGACCCACACGCTTCACGGGATTGTTGGTGAGCAGACGCATCTTGTGGACATTGAGATGGCGCAGCATCTGCGCGCCACAACCATAGTCGCGCTCATCGGGCTTGAAGCCGAGATGCACATTGGCATCCACCGTGTCATAGCCCTCCTCCTGCAATTTGTAGGCAGCTATCTTGTTCATCAGTCCGATTCCGCGACCTTCCTGCTGCATGTAGATGAGCACGCCTTTACCTTCACGGTCTATCATCTGCATGGCCTTGTGCAGCTGTTCGCCGCAGTCGCAGCGCTTGCTGCCCAGGATGTCACCGGTGGCGCACGATGAGTGCACTCTCACCAATATGGGCTCGTCCGGACGCCACTCTCCCTTGACGAGAGCCATGTGTTCCAGACCGTTACTCTGCTGACGGAAGGGGATGAGTTTGAAGTTGCCATACTCGGTAGGCATCTCCACCTCGTCGCCCACCTCGATAATCGACTCCTTGGTGAGTCTGTAGGCGATAAGGTCCTTGATAGACACAATGCGCATGCCCCACTCTTCTGCCATCTTGCGCAGCTCGGGCATGCGAGCCATCGTTCCGTCTTCGTTCATGATTTCCATGAGTGCGCCGGCGGGATAGAGACCTGCCAGTTTGCACAAATCGATGGCCGCTTCGGTATGGCCGCTACGGCGCAGCACGCCGTTGTCCTGGGCGTAGAGGGGATTGATATGACCGGGACGGCCAAAGGTCTGCGGAGTCGATGCGGGGTCAGCCAGAGCCTGTATGGTGGCGGCTCGGTCATGTGCCGACACGCCTGTGCTACAGCCCTCCAACTTGTCTATCGTTACCGTAAACGGCGTGCCAAGCATCGAGGTATTGTCAGAGACCTGATGGGGCAGATCCAGTTCTTCACAACGGCTGATGGTGATGGGGGCACAGAGTACGCCGCGGGCATGCTTGAGCATAAAGTTCACCTTCTCGGGTGTTATCTTTTCGGCGGCAATAATCAGGTCGCCTTCATTCTCGCGGTCTTCATCGTCGACCACAATCACAAATTTACCTTCGGCAAAGTCCTTGACGGCTGCCTCTATATTATCTATATTGAAATCAGTCATAATCTTGGTTCTTGTCTGAGTGATTACACCTTATTATATATATTATACTATCTTCTCTATTCTCGATATGATGTTGGCATTGGCCTGCTGGATGTCGCGCAGGTCATTGAACAGACGGATGCGGAACTGCCACATGCGAATGTACAGAAACAGGCCCAGGGGCAGACACAGCGCAGCCAGAATGTTGAGCCATCGGCGCTCGAAGGGGCGCGTATGGGCCTTGGTGGCGATGTAGGGATAGAAGTTCATCTCGTTGATGATTACCACATCGCGCGTATTGGACAGGTCTTCGATCACCTCTTCCAGTCGGGCATTGATTTTCTCTATGGCGTGGTCGGGCGAGTATTTGAAGAACACCTTTATCACGTTGGGCGCCGAGCGCAGACGGTGACGACGCGAGTATTCCAGTATCTCCCGGCTTATCTGCGCCAGTTTCTCGGCATCGCCGCGATAGTCGGGCTCGTCTACGATAACCTCCTTCATGGGCACATGGCGCTTCAGACGCAGACCCAGCAGGCGCATAGCCAGACTGCGCCACAGATCGACGTTGAACACCATCGAGTCGTGCGAAGCCTTGTAGGTGACAAATGCCGCCGTGGGGATAAGCACCACCGGCGCAAGTGCCGTGCCATACCATATTGACCATATTCCCGAACGTGCCATCTTATATCCCGTGCTGTCCAGGATGTAGTAGATGATATACACAAACACCGACACGATGATGGGGATACCCAGACCACCCTTGCGGATGATGGTGCCGAGCGGCGCACCGATGAAGAAGAATATCAGACACGACAGGGCGAGGGCAAACTTCTTGATAGACTCGAGCTTGTGCTCGCGTATCAGTCGGTCGCCGTCATTGGTTATCAGCTTCTTGAAGTCCAAGTCCACCTTGGCGCTCTGCACATCAGAGAGAGCGCTGTTCACCATATTCTTGCGAGCGTCGGGCGAGAGTTTGGCACAGACGGAGTCAAAGTCCACCGACTGGCTCTTGACAATCTTTGCCACAGCCAACCGCTGGTGGGGTGTGATGCTGTCCTGGCGGTAGTAGGTCATGCGGGCATAGTCCATATAGTCGGCGCCCACACTATCGTAGTGCAGCGTGAGCGAGTCCTTGCCGCGCTGAAGCTCGGCCAGACTCTTGCCCTTGGCATTGTTGGACAGACTGGAGGCATCCATCAGACTGAAGTCGCCGTCAAAGTCGAGCACGATGCGCTTGGCGGTAAACGTCTCGCGGCGGTAGGGCACCGAGGCGGCATCGCCAAAGCTCTGGGTCTGCATATTCTCAAACCACTCACCGCTCCATAGCGTGAGCAGCAGGTGTTTCTTCTCTGCCGTTGACTGCAGCATACCCGAATCGGCCAGGATGATGGCATGGTCTTCATAGCTGGCCGTCATGCGGTAAATCATGATGCCATAGAGTTTACCAGTCTTCATGTCCTTCTTCTGCACATAGAGGTTGCAGTTGGGGATGCCGCTATAGAAGATGCCTTCGGGTATCTCCAGTTCAGGGCTCTTCTGTTTTACCGAGATAAACAGCTGGGCCATCTTCTGGTTGGCTATAGGGCCTATTTGGTTCTGGAATATGAAGCTCACGCCGGTGGTTACCACTGCAAAGACGATGAGCGACCTGAAAGTCTGCATCAGCGAGATTCCCGCAGCCTTGATGGCCGTGAGCTCACTGCTCTCGCCCAAGTTGCCAAAAGTGATAAGCGAAGAAAGCAACAGCGCCAGCGGAAGCGCCTGGGGTACGAACATCAGGCCCATATACCAGAACAGCTGACCCATAATGTCGAGAGTCAGACCCTTGCCTATCAGTTCGTCTACAAACTTCCACAGAAACTGCATCATCAGAACAAAGAGGCTGATGCAGAACGTACCGCAGAAGAGCAGGCTGAATTGCCTAAGGATGAATATATCTAATTTCTTTATTCGCAGCATAATGTACGTGGTGACTATATACGCGTGTACATAATTTTGAGTGCAAAGTTAGCATAAATTATTCATATTCTCCTTATTTTTTCACTTTTTATTACTGCCGCCGCCGCTTTTGCGTCCATCCGAGGAGGCGCCGGAAGGCGTCGCAACAAAAAAAACATAGGAAAAGAGACAAAAAATGTCCGAAAATTTTGCAAGCACGAAAATTTTCACTACCTTTGCACCCGCAATCGCACAAATGGCGGGATAGCTCAGCTGGTTAGAGCGTCGGATTCATAATCCGGAGGTCGTGGGTTCGGGTCCCACCCCCGCTACTGGAAAAGGAGTTACGAAGACTATCGTAACTCCTTTTGCGTTATGTGGGAATACGATGGAAAGTAATTAGAGTTTCAGAATTTCCCTTGCTATTGCCAACGCTTATCCTTATTT
>ERZ1023862.137-NODE-137-length-15228-cov-7.353589_pt1 | contig 15228 bp, 8 predicted proteins | sample MGYA00380388_ERZ1023862 | MGnify/ENA primary metagenome ERZ1023862 (study PRJEB33179, sample SAMN07449007) | human gut metagenome | biome: Human-gut; feature: Human associated habitat; material: Faeces | host: Homo sapiens | place: India: Bhopal | collected... | reverse complement strand
CGGCTACCATCAGGTTCAGCTGACCAATCTTTTCCTGTAGTGTCATCTTCGCCATCAGTTGGTCGATATACTCCTTCATGGGTAGAATCTTGCCTTTCTTGGTTGTGGCAGTTACTTTTTTCTTCGGGGCTGCTGTATGGGCGAAAGCAGGTGCTGCCATAGAACCAGCCAAAAGAAATGTGAGTGATAAAAGTGCTGTTCTCATTGTTTATTATGTTAATTGTTATTTTTGATGCTTATCTTCTATTAAGACCATGCAAAGATAATAAAAAAGATGATACGATGCGCGATACGAATGTTAAAATGTGGATGAATTTTTCTTTTTTAGATAGAAATGTATCTGATAATGAGATGGATAAGAAAAATGAAGAATATATAAAAAGTGGATGCGGTATAGGTGAAAAATGCGAAGAAATCTACATTTCTTCTATATTTGATTTGTCGTTTCCGATTTTTTTATTACTTTTGCACATGAAACCTCATGAAAATAAATCAATCTTAAACGGAATCAAGTTGATGTATCGCGTAAATGAATTATGGGGAAAGGCATTCTTCTTCCTGCTCTTTGTCTTGATGCCTCTTTCTCTTGCAGCAAAAACAACAGATAATATAGAGCAGCTTTTTCAGAGTCTGGACAACGCCATTGCCCATTCGGCTGATTATGTGAAGGTACGTGAAGCCCGAATTCGCGATTGGGAGCAGAAACTGAAGACCGCCAGGCGCCTAAGCAGTAAGTATGATGCCTGTTTTGCGCTCTTTGAGGAATACCGCTCCTACAAGAACGACATGGCGCTGAAATATATCAACCGATGTATGGAACTGGCCATCAGAATGGGCGATAAAAAGAAGGTGGAAAATGCCAAGGCGCTGCTTGCTTTCCAGGAGTCGACCACGGGCGATTATGTCGAATCATACGACCTGCTGAAGTCTGTCAATATCGCTGATCTTGATGCAGAGGGCAGGCGCAACTACCTTTGGGCTTGCCAGCATCTGTATGGCGAGATGGCATATTATTCCAACGTTCCCTCTTTGAAGAAATATTATACCGGCAAGCGTAATGCCTATCAGGCTGCAATAGACAGCACATTCAGCCATGATGATGACCTTTATCTGCAGATGCAGGAGGTGAGGGCACGCGATGCAGGCAATATGAAGGAGGCTTTGCGATTGAGCGATAAGCGGCTGTCGATGACGAAACCGGGCACCCATCAGTATGCCATTGTACAGTTTTATCGCGGCTTGACCTACAATCAGTTTGGCGATGAAGAGCAGTTTCTCAGCTGCCTTTTGCGTTCTGCTATCTGCGATGTCCAGTTGGCTGTGATGGACCAGGGGTCGCTCTGGGAACTCGCCAATCTGCTCAATGCCGAACCGGGCGAGCAGAAGCGCTCTCATGAGTATATCAAGTTTGCCTGGAAGTCGGCTACCATTTTCAATACGCCTAGCCGCAGCCGCCAGATCATGCCTGTACTCACGCATATTGAGGAGGAATATCAGAAAGAACTTTCTTCGGGCAACCAGCATCTGCGGCTCATGGTAGCGTGTTCTGCCATGCTTCTCTTTGTGGTTATGCTCTTGCTCTACTATGTCAACAAGCAGCGCAAGCGCATTGCTGCGGCCCATCATAAGCTAAAGGAAACCAACCATGCCTTGCAGTTGGCAAATGAGCGTCTTAACGAGATGAACCAGTCACTCAACGAGAGTAACAAGATGAAGGAAGTTTATATTGGTCGATTCCTGCGCCTTTGTGCCATCTATGTCGACAAGATAGAGACCATGCGCAAGCGAGTAGTGAAACTGGTGAAGGCAAGAGAACTCAACAAGTTGCTGGAGCAGATGCAGGCTGGCGAGGCCTACATGGGCGAGCTGTATGAGTATTTCGATTCCGCCTTCCTGAAGCTCTTCCCTGACTTTGTTGAGGAGTTCAATGCTCTCTTGAAGCCTGAAGAGCGTATCGTGCTCGAAGATGACAGCCGTCTTTCTACCACCCTCCGTATCTTTGCCCTTATCCGTCTGGGCATCGAGGACAGTTCTAAGATTGCCGAGTTCCTTCACTATTCTGTGAACACTATCTATAATTATCGCGCCAAAATCAAGAATAGTGCCATCTGTGACAGGGAAGAGTTCGAGCAGCGCGTGAAGCAGATTGGCATGAAATAAGCCTTTCTGGGCGTGATGGCGCAAACTTGCGAAAATTCAGGAGTAAATGCTGCAGATACCCATGCGCCCTGTTTTAGGGTGTCAAGTGGGTTAATCTTCTGATAATCAAGATATTGATATTTTGGAAAATCCCCGTTTCTACAAGTTTATCGATAGGATGAAAAGCAGGGGAAAACAATAAAAGCTTGTTACGGCGTTTCACCGTAACAAGCTTTTATGCGTTATATTTATTTCTTTCCTCCGTTCAATTTCTCAGAATCGAATCATTCTTTTTAAAAGAGCTCGAAGGCTTTCTTGAGCTTCAGGTTATCGGCTGCATTACCAACAAGAGCCTCAAACTTTCCGGCTTCAGCCTTCCAGGATGAAGATGCCTCATCGTAGAAACTGAGGGCCTCTTTGCTGATGGTGATGCTGATATCCTTGCTCTCACCTGGCTGGAGATAAACCTTCAGGAATCCCTTCAGCTCCTTCTGAGGGCGGTCTACTGATGACTTGACATCGTGGATGTAGAGCTGAACCGTCTCGGCTCCGGCACGCTTACCTGTATTCTTTACGTTTACGGTAAAGGTGATTGTGCCGTCCTGCTTCATCTGCATCTTGTCGCTGCGCAGATTAGAGATGGCAAACTGGGTGTAGCTCAAGCCGTGACCGAATGCAAAGGTAGGCTTGATGCGCTCCTTATCGGTCCAGCGGTAACCTACATAGATGCCTTCCTTATATTCCTCATCAATGATGTTGCCCTTCGTGCTGGCTCCACCTTCCTGACGCCAGGTTCCCGGATAGGTATTGAGTGCATGAGCACCTGTTTCCTTCAGCGAGTTGACCCATGTAAACGGCAACTTGCCGCTAGGGTTGGCATCGCCTGTAAGGATGCTTGCAAGGGCTTCGCCGCTCTCCGAACCGATGAACCAGCCCTGTACGATGCCGGCAACCTTAGCCTTCCAAGGCATAGCTACCGCATTGCCCGAGATGTTGACATAAACGAAGTTTCTGTTTGCCTTAGCCAAAGCCTCGATCAGCTTATCCTGATGGTATGGCAACTCATAATGCTTGCGGTCGTGACCCTCACAGTCCTGGAAATCGCTCTTATTCAGACCGCCAAACATGATGACATAGTCGGCTGTCTTGGCTTTCTCTACGGCTTCGGCTATCAGTTTAGCCTCGCTGCGCTTGTCTTCCAGGTTCTGGCCGGTTGTAACTCCATTGTAGTTGCCCGTTACATCGCCCACATATCCGCGGGCATAATCTACCTCGATGCCGTCCTTGCCCAAGCGCGTCTTCAGGCCATCGAGAGGCGAAATCTCGCGCTGTACCTTGAGCGAAGAAGAGCCTCCGCCTACGGTCATCATCTTGATGGCATTCTCGCCCACTACCAGTACGCGCTTAGCCTTCTGGGTGTTGATAGGAAGCACATTGTTCCTGTTCTGGAGCAATACGATGCCTTCCTCGGCAATCTGTCTGGCTGCTGCATAATGGCTCTCGGAACAGAGGAAACCATGAGGGCGGTTCGGATTCATCGTGGTGCGATAGAAGAGGCGCAATACGCGGCGCACCTTATCGTCCAGCTCCTTCTGGGTGAACTTGCCTTCCTGTATGGCCTTCATGTAAGGCATGGAGAGATAATAGTTGTCGTAGGCATTGGTAGCGCCCATCGTAAGACCGTCTGTCCAGGTGCCGAACTCCATATCCAGCCCGTTCTTTACAGACTGCTCCAGGTCGTGAGCACCGCCCCAGTCGCTTACCACGACACCATCATACTTCCAGTCGCCCTTCAGAATCTTGTTCAGGGTCCACTGGTTGTGGCAGTTGTGCTCATTCTTATATAGGTTGTAGGCTCCCATGATGCCCCATGTCTTACCCTTCTCAACAGCCGCCTTGAAAGCAGGGAGATAGATTTCGTGGAGAGCACGGTCGCTGACGATTACGTTGACCTGATGGCGATATTCCTCGTCGTTGTTCAGGCAATAGTGCTTTACGCAGGCTGATACGCCCTTAGACTGCAATCCCTGGATATACGGCACAACCATGATGCTTGCCAGGAACGGATCTTCGCCCATATACTCGAAGTTGCGGCCGTTGAGAGGCGTGCGGTAGATGTTGACGCCAGGACCCAGAATCATGTCCTTGCCGCGATACAGGGCTTCTTCGCCCAATGCTTCGCCATAGATGCGGCTCATCTGCGGATTCCATGATGCGGCAAGACAGGTGAGGGCAGGGAAGGCTACACAGGAGTCGTTGGTCTGACCAGCCTGTTCCCACTCATCCCACAATACGTCAGGACGCACTCCGTGAGGTCCGTCATCCGTCCAGAAGTCAGGAAATCCCAAGCGTGGTACACCGGCTGATGAAAACTTGCTCTGAGCATGGATGATGCGTATCTTCTCTGCCAGCGTCATGCGGGAGATGGCATCATCGATGCGCTGCTCTACCGGTTTGGTCTGGTCGAGATAGACTGGCAATCGTCTGGTAGTCTGCTGTGCCTGAGACGGAGCGATGGCTGCAACCGACAGGACACATGATAAAATGAACTGTTTCATAAGTAATATTTATTATGGTTTGTTTATTTCTTGCAGTTGTTTGTTTTGCACACCGCCTCTCACGTTTTTTTTGTGCGTTTAGGCGTATATGCTCATTCATCTGCAAAATTACTAAATAAATAATGAAAAAATGGTGGGTGATAAGTGAAAAGTGGATGGGTGTAAAAATATAACTTTTGTAAGTTGTTGATAATGAGAAGTATAATGAGTGATGTGCGTTATTGAAAAGTGGCAGAGTATGAACACTGAAATATACTGATATAACGTTTCAGGGGTGTTCTAGCCTCATTTTCTCCATTTTACCCCATCCACTTTCGTATAGTTGTTAAAAAATAGATAAGTATCTGAAAACTAACGATATAAGTTGTTTGAAGCAAGTATTTTTCCCACTTATCTGTTGAAGGGGCTAGGAATTATCAAAAAATCATATTATATTTGCAAACGAAAACACGGCTTAACGCATTTTAGGAAATGCACAGCCGCACAGTCTTAAACATTATTATAATAGAGTGAACTAACAAACAGATATTTTTCTAAACTAATAATCGAATATGAAAACAAAAAGTCTATTGCTGGCGACTGCATTATTGATGTCGACGTCAGCGCTCGCACAGAAAAACACCTTCAAGGGTGTCGTGTTGGATGACCTGGGTGAACCCGTTATCGGAGCCACCGTACAGGTTAAAGGCGTCAAGGGTGCCGGTGCAATTACCGACCTTGATGGTAACTTTGTCATCGATGCAGATGCTAACCAGACCTTGGTTATCACCTACATTGGCTACAAGGATGCAGAGATCCGTCCTTCAGCCAACATGAAGATTACTCTGAAACAAGACGACAAGGCTTTGGATGAAGTGGTTGTTGTAGGTTACGGTGTTCAGAAGAAGAGCGTGGTAACTGCTGCTATCGCTAAAGTGAGCACCGAAGATTTGGCTGGCAAGAGCCCAGTGCGTGTTGATAACGCATTGAAGGGTCTGGCTGCCGGTGTCAACGTAACCTCTTCTTCAGGACAGCCTGGTGCATCTCCTAAAGTCCGTATTCGCGGTACAGGTACTATCAGCAATTCAGATCCTCTCTACATCGTAGACGGCATGCCTATCGAGGGTGGTCTCGACTATCTCAACCCTAGTGATATCGAGAGTATCGAGGTGTTGAAGGATGCTGCTTCGGGTGCTATCTATGGTGCCCGTGCTGCCAACGGTGTAATTCTCGTAACCACCAAGAAGGGTAAGATAGGAAAGGCACAGATCAACTATAACTTCTCTTACGGTTGGCAAAGCGCATGGAAGAAGCGTGATGTAACAAGCGCCACTGACTACGCCATCCTTCAGAACGAGCGTGCAGTGAATGGTGGTCAGGCTCCTATCTTTGCTGATCCATACAAACTGACTGACTCTAATGGCAATCCTATCAATGGATTTGGTACTGATTGGCAGGACTTGGTATTCAACGACAATGCCCCTGTACAGAACCATGAGGTAAGCATCAGTGGTGCATCCGATAAGATCAACTACTACCTCTCCATGGGCTACTACAAGCAGGAAGGTATCGTAGGTGGTAACTACGGACAGAGCAACTATGAGCGTCTCTCTATGCGTAGCAACAACATTTATAATGTATTGGATGCCAGCAAGGATCGCAACTTCCTCAACAAGCTCGATGTAACCGTCAACATGGCTTACACCCGTGTAAAGAGTACAGGTATCGATGCTAATAGTAATGGCTCAGTATTGGGTAGTGCCCTCTATCTTGCTCCAACATTGGCTCCTACGGTAACCAATAGCAATGTGGCGAAGAAGTATTATAATACCTACGAGGATCCTAATACATACGATGCAGATGGTAATATTACAGGTACTCGTGATACTTACGAGCTTCTTCGTGATGCCAATGGCAACTATTATACCATCCCAGGTATGGGAGGTACCTATCAGGAGATGAACAACCCTCTTGCCATGATGGCGCGCCCAGCAGCTAAGAACTGGTCACATAAGTTTGTGCCTAAGTTCTCTATCGACCTCCAGCTCTGGGATAACTTGAAGTATCATTTCACTTATAGTGCAGACCTCAGCTTCTGGGGTTCAGATAGCTACACCGCATCCAAGTATTACCTCTCTGGTAACGTCAAGGCTGAGCATACCCAGGCTTACAAGAGTTCTGACAAGGGTATCAACTGGCAGGTGGAGAATACTTTGACATACGATAAGACTATTGGCAAGCATAGTTTTGCTGTTGTCTTAGGTCAGAGTGCAATGAAGAATAAGAGTGATTATCTGAACGGCAGCCGTTGGAATCTTGTGAATGTAAACAAGCCTTCTATCGACTATGCTACTGGTAAATATAGCCAGACCATCGTGAAGGATGCTGAAGGTAACATCATCTCTGTAGGTGCTCCAACCATTGAGCATGCTGTATCAGGTGGCAATAATGTAGTGCATGCTATATCTTCTCTCTTCGGTCGATTGAGCTATAACTATGATGAGAAGTACATGCTTCAGGCTACAATCCGCCGAGATGGTTCAAGCCGTTTCGGACCATCTCATAAATATGGTACCTTCCCATCTGCCTCTATCGGATGGAATATTATGAACGAGAAATTCATGGAAAGTACTCGCGATTGGTTGAGCAACTTGAAGTTCCGTGCCAGCTGGGGTAAGAATGGTAATGATAACATCGGTGACTTCCGTTATACCGTATTGACCGCTATGGGCAACAACGTGCTCTTCGGAAAGAATGCAGTCAAGTTTAATGGTTCTAAGGCGAATGCCACAGCCAATGAAGACTTGAAGTGGGAGGAGAGTGAGCAGACTGATATCGGTTTCGACTTCGGTTTCTTCGGCAGTGCGCTGACATTCTCAGCTGACTATTATGTAAAGAAGACCAACGGTATGTTGATTACTATGCCTATCCCAAGCTACGTAGGTGAGACCAAGCCAATCGGTAACGTGGGTGACATGAAGAACTCAGGTCTTGAGTTTGAGCTCGGCTATAAGTGGCACATCTCTGATGCTCGCTTCAATGCCAAGGCTAATGTTACCTATCTGCACAATGAGTTGACCAACCTCGGTAATGATACAGGTTACATCGACCTCGATGGCTTCCTGGGTATCTCTGGTGGTGGCACTCGTGGATCTAACGGTCAGCCTTTCCCATACTTCTATGGTTATAAGACAGCTGGTGTGTTCCAGAATATGGCAGAGGTTAATGCTTATACCAATGCAGATGGAAATTTGATCATGCCAGATGCCAAGCCTGGTGATGTACGCTTTGTTGATGTCAATGGTGATGGTAAAATCGATCCAGATGACCGCACCAACATCGGTAATGGTACACCTTCATGGACCTTCGGTTTCAACTTCAATGCTGAGTGGAAGGGTTTCGATCTCAACCTCTTCTTGCAGGGTGTAACAGGTAATAAGGTATTTGATGCTACCTATCGTACAGATGTGTTCTCTGGCAACTTCCCTACTTGGATGCTCGGCAGATGGACTGGTGAGGGTACCTCCAATAAGTATCCTATCCTGAAGAATGGCGATGCTACCAATTGGCAGGTTTCTGACCTCTATATTTGCGATGGCTCTTACTTGAGATTGAAGAACATCTCTTTGGGTTACACCTTGCCAAAGCAGCTTACACAGAAGTTGTCTATCAGTCACTTGCGTTTCTACGTGATGGCAGAGAACCTGATTACCTGGACCAAGTATTGGGGCTTCGACCCTGAAATCTCATCAGGTGGAACTTCTCTCGGTGTAGACTATGGTGTATATCCACAGGCTCGCACCTACACCATCGGCGTAAACCTTTCATTCTAAAATAAGAACCTTTAAAATAAAGACTATTATGAAGACAATAAAATATATAGCTTTAGGAGTGTTGGCAACCAGTATGACACTGGCAAACACATCTTGCAGCGACAGCTTCCTAGAGGTGGAGAACCCATCAGGTGAAAACCTCGAAGAATATTATACCACAGATGCCCATATCAATGAGGCTCTGAATGCGGCTTACGATCCTATCCACTGGCCAGACTGGGGATTGGGACAGTATAATGCTCTCAATATCGATGCCGAGATAATGGGCGATAACTTCTGGGTAGGCGGTTCTAACAAAACCGATCAACAGCACTGGCACATGCTTGCCAACTATGAGGCAAATGCCAGCAATACCCTTAGCTCACTTTGGACAGTGGACTACTCAGGCATCAAGCGTTGTAATGACCTCTTGAAGTATTTGGGCTGGGCAGAGGCAAACTTGAACGAGAAAAACAGGGCATCTTATGAGATGCAGGGTAGAGCCCTCCGTGTATATTTCTACAATAACTTGTGGCACTACTTCGGCAATATTCCTTTCTATCTGGAGAACTTGTCTGCTCCTTACACAGCCCCACAGCTCAAGGCTGATGAAGTATATGACAAATTGATAGTAGAGCTTGAGGCTGTAATTGACTCCAAGGTCCTGCCAATGCGTTGGGACGATGCCAACTGTGGAAGAATGTCGCAGGCCATGTGCTATATGATGTATGCCGAGATGGTGATGTATCAGAATGACAAGACTCGCTATCCTAAGGCTCTCCAGTATATGCAGGAGCTCATCGCCGACAAGAGTGACTATGATATAGTAGACGATTACGCCTCTATTTGGAAAGAGAGCGGCGAATGGTGCAAGGAGAGCATCTGGGAAGTAAACTATGAGGATGGTAACAACGAGCGTGGTTGGGATTCACCATTGGCTATTGGTGGTACAATATTGCCTACCTTGATTTCTCCAAACTCTTGGCCTGGTGGCGATGGTTGGAACCAAGGCGGTGACGGTTGGGGATTCCTACCTGTTCGTACCGAAACCTATGCTCTGTTTGCTGACAACGACAAGCGCCGTGATGCTACTGTATGGGACTGTCGTGGCGTGGAATATACCAAACGTTATGAGGATACTGGTCTTTGGCTGGCCAAGTATCGTCCGTTCACAGAGAACAATGCTGACGCAGGTTTCGATAATAACCTTAACTATAATAACAATCTCCGTGTATATCGATTGGCTGAGGCTTACCTCAATGCTGCAGAGCTTTTGTTGGAGACAGGTGGCGATGCTAATCAGGCTAAGGATTATGTGAATAAGATTCGCAACCGTGCAGGAATCGCAGAGCTTGGAGCCGTAACTCTGGATGATGTTATCAATGAGCGCCGCTTGGAGTTTGTAGGTGAGGGTAAGCGTTACTTCGACTTGGTTCGTACAGGCAAGGCTGCCAGCGTATTGGTGCCAGACAGCTACGGCTATCGCACCAACTCCTGGACAGAATCCAAGAAGTATGTTCCTATCGCTCAGGCAGAGCTTGACTCTGATCCTGCTTTGGTTCAGAATAATTATTAAAACTTATTAAGGTAGAGGAACAATAGTTTCCTCTACCCCCTAATAAAATATTAACTTTAAGATTTCAGCAATATGAAAAAGATATTTCGAAATATGGCTTATGCTCTTCTGGGTGGATTGATGCTCAGCGCATGTTCTGCAGAGGAGTTCTCTGGTGCCAACGGTGAGTTGCCTAATGTAGCCGACTTTGCCGACAACTTCAAGATTGATGTAGACCAAGAGACCAACACAGCCAACTTTTCTTTTGGTGGTGCAGAGGGAGTAAGCCCGGTATGGGTGATAGATGGTGCCTATTCTTCTGCTTTCAACCTCTCTAAGTATTATCGCAAGAAGGGTACTTACGATGTGGAGTGCTTTGTGAAGAACCGTAATGGTATTAGCAAGGAGAGCGTCAAGAAGCATTTCACGGTGGAGAAAACCAAGATGAATGGCTTCGCAGGTTTCGTAGAGGACAGCGAGTTTAATCTCTTCAAGAGAATTACCTTCCCTGAAAAACCTTCTGCTGGCTATTATGCTCCAGGATGGACCCAAATTGCTGACCCGGTTTGTAGCTACAGCAAGGGATGCTATACATTGAAGCTCCCTAAGGCAACTGCCGAGCGTTGGCAAGCTCAGGTTCCTTTCAAGAACTTAGGTATCTCTACTAGCGCAGATAAGCATTATGACTTCTCTTGCATCATTACATCTGCCAAGGGACATAATGCCGTTAAAGTGAAACTTTGTGATTCTGGAGAAGGTGGTGACAATATCATCCTTTTCGATTCCAAGGATGCAAATACAAAATTGGAAGCAGGTGAGCCTAAGTGTATTTATGGTTCAGACCTCGAAGGCAAGGACATCAATAATTTGAAGATTGTATTCGACTTTGGTGGTAATGCTGCTGATGACGAAATCATGATAGAGAGCCTGGTACTGAAAGATCATGCCAACGATGATGGTACTGTGGTTCCTGTAGAATTGAAGGTGCCATTCGACTACAATACAGCGGGTAACCTTTGGAAGGATATTGATGCCAACAAGTCATTTACTGAGGAAACTTGGTATGGTGATGCTTCTTGGGCACAGATTGATGTAACTCCTGTTATCAAGCATGAGGGAAGCAAGCACAACATTATCGTGCCTTGTGAAACTCCTGCTGAGCTATGGCACGCACAGTGGAAAATGCTTGGTATTCCTGTATCTGCCAAAGCTGATAGCAAGATTGATTTCTCTTGCAAGGTTACCACTTCTGCTCCATTGCCAATGATGACATTGAAGCTTTGTGATGACGCTAATGATGGAAACCTCTTCTTCCAGGAGTCTACTGATGTTAAAGGCGAATACGTCTTCCGTTATGAGAACCAACCAAACAGTACGAAAGAAGCTGATGGCGGTCCTCAGGATATGAGCAAGATGAAACTCGTCATCGACCTTGCTGGTGCTCCTAAGGATGCCGAGGTAACCATCAGCGACATTGTTTTGATTGTGAAATAGGCTTTAGGTTTTATAGGTTTATATAGAATTATACAGGAGCTGCTCCTATAAATAAGTAAGTAGGAGTGGCTCCCTTTCTAAATTTTAAATGACATGAAATTCTTGAAAATATTTTCCTTCCTTCTCTCGCTTATGCTGCTTTCTTGCAGCAGCAGCTCTTCTGACGGCGATGGAGAGGTGACGATATCCTGCTCTCCTACGAGAATAGATGTTCCTGCTAAGGGCGGTACTTATAAAATCATGATTGTGGCTTCTGAAGGAGGCTGGGAAGCGAGAGCATCCTTCTCTGGAGAAGGTCCTACGGCAAATGTATACCCTTGGTTTAAAGTGAGTGCCAGCGGTAATAACAAAGCTATGGGTATGGTAACTGTAGATGTGGAAGAGAATAAATCGTCTGTAGCTCTTGACGGAAGTGTCGAGATTTCATTAGAGGATAAGAAGGTATCGGTGCCAGTGCATCAGGCAGGAAAACAGGTCACTCCTATTGAAGGGGGCGAAATGGTGATTCCTGAGGGGTACAAACTGGTCTGGAATGATGAGTTTAATGAAGGCTCTGAATTGAATAGTACCGATTGGCGTCATGAGGTGCAGAAGTCGGGCTGGGTGAATAATGAACTTCAGAATTATGTGAATGGCTCTGCTGATGGCAAACGCGTAACAGAAATTGCAGATAACCGGCTTTATATCAACTGTTTCAAGGGCAGCGACGGCAAGATTTATTCGGGGCGCGTATATGCCCACGAAAGTCAGGGTTGGCTTTATGGTATCTTCGAAGCTCGCATCAAATTGCCTAAAGGTAAGGGCACATGGCCTGCTTTCTGGATGATGCCTTGCAACAATGATTTCGGAGCAAATCCTTGGCCTAAATGTGGCGAGATTGATATTATGGAAGAGGTAGGCTTTAATCCTAACTATACTTCTTCGTCGCTCCATACTGAGAAGTTTAATCACGTGATGGGAACCCAGATTACCAAGGAGCGTCTGACTGTGGGTGCTGAAGACGGTTTCCACGTTTATCGCCTGGAGTGGACTCCTGATTATATCAAGACTTATGTGGATGGTAAAGAACTGCTCAATTTCAACAATGATGGTAAAAATGAAGTGGGTTCATGGCCTTTCAATAAACCATTCTATGTTATCCTCAACCTGGCTTGGGGCGGTGATTGGGGCGGCAAGAAGGGTGTTGACGAAAGCGCCCTCCCTGTTCAGATGGAAGTGGATTACGTGAGAGTATTCCAGAAAAAATAAGGCTTGATTTTTTTACTATATAAATAATAAGGTCTTAGGAGAAGTCGTATCTGCACTTACTCCTAAGACTTTTTCTTTTACTTTCTTTTGCTCCGAATATCTGTCTTTTTCTTGCTTACAATTTGCTCATTTCGAATAAAAGTTATAATTTTGCAGCATAATTTCAAAAATCAGGAAAATAGAATGAAACAGAATAATAGCAATTTATTATATCATCTTGTGGCTTTTATCACCGTGGCCATCTGGGGAACCACCTTTGTTTCTACCAAGGTGCTGATGCTGAACGGGCTTTCGCCGGCACAGATCTTTACGCTCCGTTTCAGTATTGCATACATCCTGATGCTGATGGTGAATCATAAGAAGATGTTTGCTGATAGCTGGAAAGATGAGTTTAAAATGGCGATGCTGGGTATTACGGGCGGTTCACTCTATTTTCTGAGCGAGAACGAGGCGATGAATTATACCACAACAACCAATACTTCGCTCATCGTATGTTCCTGTCCGCTCTTTGCTACCTTGCTGGTTCGTTTGGCTTATCGTCATTCTTCGCGTATCAACATGATACAGCTGCTGGGCTCTCTGCTTGCTTTTGTAGGTATGATTATCGTGGTGCTGAATGGCAGATTCGTGCTGCATTTGTCGCCTGTAGGTGATGCCTTGGCTTTTACGGCATGTATGAGCTGGGCTGTCTATTCGCTCCTGATGAAATCGGTATCGGGCGATTATGGCGCTGCTTTTATCACCCGCAAGGTCTTCTTCTACGGTGTGCTTACCATCTTGCCTTATTATCTTATCATCCCTGGTTGGCCGGCATGGGATGTGTTTATAAAGCTTCAGGTGGTGGGTAATCTCTTGTTCCTGGGCTGTTTGGCATCCATGATATGTTTCCTTACCTGGAACTGGTGTATCTCTAAGTTGGGTGCCGTGAAAGCTACCAACTGGGTTTATTTCAACCCTATCACCACTATGATTTTCGCCTCTCTGGTATTAGACGAAAAGATTACTCCTTACTTCCTGGCAGGTGCCTGCTGCATTCTGGCAGGTATGTATATTGCGGATAGAATGACGAAGACGGAATAAAAAATGACGAAGGAGGGATAAAAAGAGGGTGTGTCATAAGTCACATCCCATACGCCCTGAAAGGGCAGAAGCCCCTAGCCCAGGGCGTATGGGACAAAACTTGCGAAAGTTCAGTTATATAATATTTATTTAGGTTTTTATTAGGCGTTCCGCCGGATTTGTTGTCCGGCGGAGCTTATGGGTATTTCTTATTCCTCGATGACTGAAATCTGCATAGAAACATCCTCTTTTGGGCGATCGCCACGCAATGTTTCGCAGTTCTGAATCTGCTCTACCACGTCAAGTCCTTCCTCTACTTCACCGAAAACGGTGTATTGGTTATCGAGGAAAGGTGTTCCGCCTACTTCAGTGTAAGCCTTCTGCTGCTCTTCGGTAAACTTAGGATAGCCCTGCTCCTTGCAGCGCTTCTTGGTTTCATCCACCAGTTCATCCTGGAGTTTCATCAGGCCTTCACGGTCGCGGTTGCGGCGGAAGTTCATAATTTCATCATGATGTTCCTTGGCAAGCTGGTTGAAGATGTTCTGCTCCATCTGCATGCCCATCTGCTTTTCCATCTGTTTCAGTTCATTCTGCTTATAGGTCTTTCCCCATACAATATAGAACTGGCTACCGCTGCTCTCTCGTTCTGGGTTTACCTCATCTCCCAAACGGGCTGCGCTCAAGGCACCACGCTTGTGGAAAAGTTGTGGATAAACGAACTCGGCAGGGATGGTATAGTCAGGACCACCTGTGCCCAGCATCTTGCCTTTAGGAGCGCCTTTGCTGTCTGGATCGCCGCCTTGAATCATAAAATCCTTGATGACACGATGGAAGAGAGTGCCATCGAAATATCCCTCCTTTGCCAACTTCAAGAAGTTGTCACGATGCTGAGGTGTCTCGTCGTAGAGGCGCACCTTGATGTCGCCCTCTGATGTCTTTATCAATACTTTAGCCATAATCGTTTAATTAAATGTTGAATGTTGAGTGTTGAATGTTGAATGTTGAGTGTTGAATGTTGAGTGTTGAATGTTGAGTGTTGAGTTATATCTTGCTTTTGGCTAGCATAGCCCATTGTGCAATTCAACATTCAACATTTAACAATCAACATTCAAAATTATTTATAATACTCATTCCACTCCTTCATAGCCTCCTGCCAGTCGGTCTGTTCACCGCTGGCTACGGCTTCTTTCTGTCTCTCTGCCTCGTCGCGAGCCTTATCTCGGGCACGTTTTGCCTTCATTGCTTCAATGGTGGCATCGTCGAGAATCTGAATGGCGCCACGCTTGATGGCAGCCTGCAACTCCTCTTCTCCGAAAGCCTTGCCAGGCTCATTGAAGTCAGAGATATTGAATTCATAATCCACACGAAGGTCATGGCGTATCAT
>ERZ1023862.132-NODE-132-length-15304-cov-7.300413_pt1 | contig 15304 bp, 11 predicted proteins | sample MGYA00380388_ERZ1023862 | MGnify/ENA primary metagenome ERZ1023862 (study PRJEB33179, sample SAMN07449007) | human gut metagenome | biome: Human-gut; feature: Human associated habitat; material: Faeces | host: Homo sapiens | place: India: Bhopal | collected... | reverse complement strand
TAGACAAGGCTAATCTGATGGCGCTGCGCCTGACGGCTGGCGATACGCTTTTGGTCAACGGTAAGCCGATGCAGGTAAGCCAGCTCAAGGAAGAAACCATCCGCTTTGTTCACCGTCTGGGCAAGAAACATCTCATCTCTATCGAGAGTGACCGCGATGCCGACTATAATCTCTATTTCCAGATGCAGAATCAGCTGATGGAAGCATATAGCCAGCTACGCAACGAAACAGCCCAGAAGAAATATCACAGGGATTATGCCCTCTTGAACAATGACCAGAAAGAACAAGTGCGCAACATCTGTCCGCAGCGCATCACAGAGTCGTATGCCAACGCAATGACTCATGCCGACCAGCGTGTTGATGCCAATGCTGAAGAAAAGCAAGGGGAAGAAAATTCGACAGAAACAGCTACTGAACAGCAGAAAGGAGGTAAACAATGATGAATTTTCATAAGAAATCGCATGAAGTGCCAGGGTTGAATACATCTTCTCTGCCAGACCTCATTTTCTCCGTACTGTTCTTCTTTATGATTGTTACCCACATGCGCCAGGTTACCTTGAAGGTAGACTGCCGTTTGCCACAAGGCAAGGAACTCACCCGCCTGACCAAGAAATCGGCGGTGAGCCATATTTATATAGGTAAGCCAACCAAAGAGATGCAGGCAAAGTATGGTACCGGTACCCAGATTCAGTTGAATGATAAGTTTGCTTCGGCTCCCGAAGTGATGGATTACATTTCGGCAGAAAAGAAGCGTATGTCGCCGGAAGACCAGAAACTGATGACCATATCAATCAAAGCAGACCAGGAAACCAAGATGGGTGTGATAACCGACGTAAAGCAGGCTTTGCGCCAGGCAAAAGCACTAAAAATCAGTTATTCTGCCACAGAAAATGGAAAATAATATTAATTTATCATGTTTTTCTCTTAAAAAATTGCTTTTATTAATTTTTTGTATTATCTTTGCACGCAAATTATTAGTATTATGGCAAAACAAATTTTAGATTCATTAGATAGGCAGATTCTGAAGCTGATTTCTCAGGATGCCCGTATTCCATTTTTGGAAGTGGCACGCGCTTGCAATGTGAGCGGTGCTGCCATTCATCAGCGTGTAGCTAAACTTACAAATCTTGGTATCATCAAGGGTTCACAATTCATCATTGACCCAGAAAAGATAGGTTATGAAACTTGTGCTTATATGGGACTCTATCTGAAGGAGCCTGAGAAATTTGACCAGGTTGTAGAGGAGTTGAAGAAGATTCCTGAGGTTGTGGAGTGTCACTATACTACAGGCGGTTTTGATATGTTTATCAAGATTTATGCGCTGAACAACCACCATCTCCTGGAAATCATCCATGATAAGTTGCAGCCATTGGGATTGTCTCGCAGCGAGACCATCATCTCTTTCAATGCATCTATCAACCGTCAGCTTTCTATGCAGGATCTCAAGAGTTTCAACGATGATGAAGAGGAAACTGATGAGGAGGCTGCCGCAGAGAAATAAGATATAAAAAGAAAAAAAGCAGTAGCTCCCTGCGGGATTACTGCTTTCTATAAAGGGTGAGGAATGTGAACGGCAAGCCGTTTTCATTCCTCATTTCTTTTTCTGTCACTTCCCATTCTGCCGGATTGATTTCCGGAAAGAAGGTATCGGCATGTTCAGGCTCCTTTTCTACGATTGTGAGATAAAGCTTGTCTGCAAGAGGCAAAGCCTGTTCATATATGCTGGCTCCTCCGATGATGAAACATTCATCTGATGCTTCTTTGCTTCCAACCTCTTCTTTGTTTCCAGCCTCTTCTTTGTTTCCAGCCTCTTCTTTCCTTGCTGCCAGCGCTTCTTCCAGAGAGGTGTATACTTCGCACCCTGTTATCTGCTCTTTTGTCTTCGAGATAACAATATTACGGCGGTTGGGCAAGGCTCCGTTCGGCAGCGACTCAAATGTCTTCCTGCCCATGATGATCGTATGTCCAGTTGTGAGCATACGAAATCGGGTCATGTCCGATGGGATGGCGTAGAGCAACCGGTTCTTGTACCCGATAGCTCTATGCACTTTTGATATACAGGCGATGATGCTAAGCATTTTTTATTTTAATGTTGAATGTTGAGTGTTGAATGTTGAATTATTCATTCTTGCTGTAAACTGTTAACTATAAACAGCTCTCCCGTCCCATGGCTGCTCTTGATTTTCCACTCCTGCGGATAGAGGTTGTTGGCACGGTTGCCGATGTTCTTTTCCCATCCTATCGGAACCTGTCTGTAGGTTACCAGAACATCACCCTTCGGCGTATCGGCAGGCAGATTCACAGCCTCCTTGCGAAGGTAGCGGATGGCATCATCGTAGGATAACTCCACCTGTGGGAAGTGATCTTTGTTGAGCATCGTTGAGAGAGCGAGAGCCTGGTCGGGAATGAGACCCTTTCCCTTGTCTGTTCCCAGTTTCACACCTGCATGCAGCACCTTCAGGTTCTTTTCAGCCTGGTCGTAGATGTCTTTCCATCTGCCCGGAATGGCGTAAACCGTCTCGTTGCTTTCTGCAGGCATCCATTCCGTATCAGTCTTCAGCCAGCCGTCCGGAATCTCCGGTCCCTTTCCTTTAGCCACCTTCTTGTCTTTCTTCTTCTTATCCTTCCTGTTCTCCTTGGCTGAAGAACCTGCTTTCCATTCGCCCTCTTTCTTCAGAATCGCCATAAACAGACCTTCGCCTCGCGAAACGCCAGGAATAAATCGGTAAACAGGGAAGTCGCTGCCCGTGAGGTTGCGGGTGATGTTCCATGCATCTTCTACACCCTCCAGTGCCATCACTTCAGCGCCAAGTTCTTCGCATATCCAGTCCACGTTCTCCTCATCTTCGTGCGCATTGAAGGTGCAGGTAGAGTAAATCAGGATACCGCCTGGCTTCAGACAGTTCCAGATAGCCGATACGATTTCGCGCTGCAGCTGCCAGCAGTTGTTCACATTCTGGGTACTCCATTCGCCGATAGCCCCTTCATCTTTGCGGAACATTCCTTCGCCGGAGCAGGGAACATCGGTAAGGATCACATCAAACTGCAACTTAGATTTCTTGTAATCGCGGGGATAGTTGTTGGTAACAATCATATCTGGATGACCGAACTTCTGTACGTTTTCTGCAAGAATCTGCGAACGGGTGCGCATCGGTTCGTTGCTGAAAAGCAGACTCCCTTCCGGCAAGGCAGCCCTTACGGCAGTCGACTTTCCGCCAGGGGCAGCACAGAGATCCAGCATCATCACCGGTTCTTTTACGTACTGTCGGATAGCCATATCAACAAACATGGATGAGGCTTCCTGTACATAATATAAGCCTGCATGCAGCAGCGGATCGAAGGTGAATCCGGGACGGGTAGAGAGATAACGTCCGGTTTCCGGACACCAGGGAACCGGTTCGCCATCAGCATCCTTGCATTTAAAAGGATTGATGCGGATACTGGTTGGTGCCTCCTCTTCAAGGATAGCATGCTCCAGACGCTGATACAACTTTTCGCCCATCAGTGCCTGCGTATATGTTCTGAAATCTTCAGGTAATGTCTTCATTCTGTCTCTTTTTCTTTAATTTGTTTGCAAAAATAAGAAAAATTTCGTTTCTTTGCAACTAAATCGCGAAGAGATGCGTCTAAGAAGCAGAAATTTATCAAATAACAAGGTAAAAACAATAAAAAAATAATGATATGAAGAAAGCAATATTGGCATTAGCGCTCGTTATGAGCATCGGAGCCACCCAAGTGTCTTTGGCGTCTTCTGCTCCAAAACATCGTTATCATCCAACTACCCAACAGGTAGATTCAAAGGCTGCTCCTGCATCTGCCGCACAGCCATCTGCTTCGAAGGATAAAGACGACGAGGCATTGGAGGCTTATTCTGATACAACCAGTACAGATTCGGCTAACTATGATGATTATGATGAGAATGATAATAGGTCTGTTCATTCTAGATACAGTTTAGACAACTATGATGATCCGTTCGATTTCATCGGTTCGGTATTTGGTGGCGGAGCGCTGGCTGTTATGATCATCTTCTGTATCATCTTCGGTCTGCTGTTTGTCTTTGCTCCGCTGATCATTGTATTTCTGGTTATCAGATACCTGATTCGCCGCCACAACGACCGGATGAAACTGGCGGAGATGGCGATGGAGAAGGGCATCAATGTTCCGGAAAGCGACCGTCCGATAGACAAGCAGAGCGATGAGTATCTGGTAAAGCGTGGATTGAGAAATGCCTTCCTGGGAGCCGGCTTGTGCGCCATGTTTGCCTGGTGGGATGTTGATTTCCTGGCTGGCATCGGAGCCCTGGTCTTCTTCTATGGCATCGGTCAGACCGTTATCGGCTCGCTTCCTGCCATCAAGGACTGGTGGAAGAACCGTCACGGCGACCAGGGCACGGGCTATAATGGAACTCCGGTCTAGCAGCCGACATTCAATATATCATGGCTTCTCAATAGGAGGGGAAGTCACAAGGAAAAGAACAACAATTATTAGTTAATATATATAAGGTGGAAAAGTTATCCGATATCTCTCTCGTCACGAAGGTGGTGATGCTTCATGACCGCAAGTCGTTCGACCTGCTGGTCAGGAAGTATCAGTCACCCATTCGTGGGTTCTTCCTGCGGCAGACGCTGGGGGATGCGCAGCTGAGTGACGACTTGGCGCAGGATACCTTTGTCAAGGCATATACCCATCTGTCCGGTTTCAGGGGTACAGCCTCTTTCTCCACCTGGCTCTACCGCATCGCCTATAATGTATGGTATGATTATACCCGCAGCCATAAGGAGACGCAGGACATCGATACGCCTGCCGTTTCCAGTAAGAATGCACAGGGCGCCCATGCCGGATTAAAGATGGATTTGCTAAAGGCATTACAGATATTGAATGAAAATGAACGTACATGCATCACGCTGCAGCTGATGGATGGACTCTCTATAGATAAGATTGCAGAGGTGACGGGAATGGCGCAAGGCACCATCAAGTCGCATCTCTCTCGAGGAAAAAAGAAACTTGCAAGTTACTTAAAACAGAATGGTTATGACCGATAAGATAAATGATAAGAAGTTGGAGAGCATGAAAGGGGAACCATTGAACCCTCAGGATGAAGAACTCTTGCAGATGTTCTTTTCCGATTGCCAGATGTCAGAGATTCCTGATGACGGATTCTCCGACAGGGTGATGCAGGCATTGCCGGCTTTACCCGAAACTGATACTGCGATGTCGCTGGTTAAGCGCCAGCGCCTGGAACATTTATGGACGGCAGCCTGTGTGGCAGCAGGCATCATCATAGCAGTAGTCTGTCAGGGATGGGAACAGATTCAGGGGTGGCTTTTCTCTATGAAGATAGATTTCCTCCTCTCCGGCTCGCGTGCCCTTACGCATGTGGCAGATTCCATCGCCCACTCTCAGAATCTCCTGATGGTGCTGGCTGGCATCGTTGTCCTCATCATGGTTTGGGGATATAATGAACTGGCTGATGCGCGTCAGTAGGCTTCTTCCCTGATATCAATTGTATGAATGATCAACTCTTTCTATTAGCAGAATAGTTTTTAGTGCTAATAGAAAGAGTTTTTTATTACTATAAATATCATCTTTATGCTCTTGAAATCTCCGTTCAAAGCTTTTGAATGTCCGTTCAGTGTCTTTGAACGGACATTCAATGACTTTGAACGGACATTCAATGTCTTTGAACGAAGATTTAATATTGCTGAATATAGAAAAACAAATAGGTGCTGCTACTTTTTCAGTAGAGCACCTATGCTTATGATATCGGTTTCTAAAACAATTTATAGGTAGTGCGGAGCACTTTGAACTCGGTTCGGCGGTTCAGCTGGTTGCAGATTTCCTGATGCTCCTTGCTCTGCTTCAGGATAAATTCTTCGTTGAGCACATCGCCTTCCTTGAGCCAAGAATACTTCTCGGTAAGTTTCTTGCGCACATTCTTCGGCTTCTCCTTGCCGTAGCCCACAGGGGTGAGGCGCTCTTTCTCTATGCCGTGTTTTATCAGATAGTCTACTACCGATTGGGCGCGGCGCTGAGACAGATGCTTGTTATATTCGCTGTTTCCCTTGTAGTCGCAATGGGCGCTGAGTTCGATGGTAACGTGCGGGTTCTCTTTCAGCAGCGTTACCAGCTGGTCGAGGGCTGTTGTACTGGCTTCGGTAAGGGTTGCCTTGTCGAAATCGTAGAAGATGTTGTCGATGAGTACAGGGGCTGTGATGGAAGCCAGCGGGAACTGGAGCACGTATTCCTTACTCTCTTTAGCCGAATCAACCCGAAGTTCTTCCTTGTGGTTGAGGTAGCCTTTGCAGGATGCCATCACCAGATAGTCGACATGCGGATTGATAGGGAGGACAAACGAACCGTCGCCCTTGACGGATAGTTTCCTGTTCGTTCCGTCGTTGCCTACGATTCTCACCTCTGCGGCAGGCAGTTCATAACCGTCTTTCTCGTAAACCCATCCCTTCATCGTGGTAACAATCTCCGGATTCTCGAAGGAGTAGATATGATCGTAGCCTCTTCCGTCTTTTCTGTTAGAGCAGAAGAAACCCTGGTTGTGGAGACCCTCGAAAGTCATTCCGAAGTCATCGGCTTCTGTATTCAGCGGATAGCCGGGGTGGGTGAGTTCATATTTCCGGGTGATGGATTTTACTTTGGCGATATTGATGTCGAGTCCGCCCATTCCCACATGACCATTGCTGCTGAAGTAGAAGTCGCCGTTAGGACGGAAGGTAGGGAACATCTCATCGCCTGGGGTGTTGATAGGCTCGCCCAGGTTCTCTACACCGCCCAGTCCGGCAGGAGTGATGCGCACTCGCCAGATGTCGAGACCGCCCTTTCCGCCCGGCATGTCTGATACGAAATAGAGCCATTCGCCATCAGGAGAGATGGCTGGATGGGCAAAACAACTGAGCGTATCTTTGCTGATTTCCAGATTGGTAGGCTTGCTCCAGGCTGCATCTGAGCGGTTGGAGGTTACTATCTGGGCTAAGCGGGGCGAAGTGGGATCGGTGGTACACTGGGTGAGGTACATCTGCTTGCCGTCTGGGGTAAAGCAGCATGCGCCCTCTTCGTAGTCGGTATTGAGACCGGTTCCGATGGCTTCCGGCTTGCTCCATTTGCCTTTGTCGTTCTTTTCAGAGAAGAAGATGTCGGCAGATTTCGTTCCCGTCACTCCGTTCAGGTCGCTGCCCTGGGCTTCGTTGCGGGTTGAGGTGAAATAGAGCTGACTGTAGTCATCGCTGAGGAACATCGGCGAATAGTCGTCTCTTCGGGAGTTGAAAACATCCATCCGCTTTACCTTGTACCGGCTTCCTTCCTTCTTCCAGACTGGGGCTTTTCGTGCCGATTCGAGTCCGTTCTTTACCAGCATGTTGTCGGGCATGGAATCGAGCAGGAATTCGAATTCCTTGGCAGCCTGTCTGTAACTTCCGTTCTTCAGGAGAAGCCGGGCGTAAGCCAGGCGGTCGTTGAGGTCTGCCTGCTTGTATCGGATGGCATTGCTGTAGGCAGCCAATGCCTTCGGCGTACTGTTGATTTTATCATAGCAGCGTGCCATTTTCAGAGCCACCTTGCCTCGGGCAGCCCGCTCTTTGGTAGGTGTCTAGGTGTACACCTTTTTATATTGGGTTGCCGCATCGAAGTATTCGCCTAAAGAAAGATGCTTGTCTGCTTTCTTCAGGTTCTGTTCAATGCCGCAACTTATCAGAAAGAGGCAGCTGATTGCTGTTATGATTTGATAAAATCTTATTTGTTTCATATTGATTTACATCTGCGAGAATGGCTGGCGATATTGGCAGCCTGCCTTCCAGTTGCTGCAGCCATAGGCGGTCTTGCCCTTGATGATGACGCCCTTGCCGCAAAGCGGACATGGCTTGCCAACCATTGGGTCGACAGCTGGAGCCGGCTGAGCAGGAGCATTCTGAGAATCTGTATTCTGTGCAGCAGCCTTATCGGCTTTCTTGGCTGGAGCTTTCTTGGCAGCTGGTTTCTTGGCAGCCGGTTTCTTCTTGAGGTCTTCCTCTGTCATGATGGTCACTCTCCGGTTGCTGTTGTCTGACAATACATCGATGACTATCTTGTTGATCTGTTCTTTCAGTCCGTTGATGAAGTCGGCAGGATCGTAGGTCTTGTGCTCGATGTCGCGGAGCTTCTTCTCCCAGATACCGGTTAGTTCGCAACTCTTCAGCAGTTCCTCATGGATGGTGTCAATGAGTTCGATGCCTGTCGGGGTTGCCATCAGATTCTTGCGCTGGCGACGGATGTAGTGGCGCTTGAAGAGGGTCTCGATGATGCCGGCACGGGAGGATGGTCGGCCGATTCCGTTCTCCTTCAATGCAGCACGAAGTTCTTCGTCTTCTACGAATTTACCGGCTGTTTCCATCGCACGGAGCAGGGTTGCCTCGGTATAATACTTAGGTGGCGTGGTCCATTTCTCCGTCAGGGTAGGCTTATGATCTCCCGATTCGCCTTTTGTGAAGGATGGGAGGGTTCTTTCTTCTACCACTTCCTTCTTGGCACCATTTCCTGAGTCTGCATTTCCGTTGGCGTTATCTGAAGCATCATCGTCATCTGCATTCTTTACATCCTTGGCATAGACTACTCGCCAGCCCGGTTCGAGAATCTCCTTACCGCTTACCTTGAACTCTATCTTTTCCGGTTTTGGACCGTCTTCGTTGATTACCTCGCCCAAAACGGTGGTTGTGGAGAATTTACAGTCAGGATAGAATACGCTGATGAAGCGCTTGGCGATGAGATCATACACGTTTGCCTCCATATCGGTGAGTCCGGTTGGCGGAACACCGGTTGGGATAATGGCGTGGTGGTCGGTTACCTTACTGTTGTCGAAAACCTTCTTGCTCTTCGGCAACTTCTTGCTGATTGTTGCGAGTTGCTGAATGAGCGGGAGGTATTTCTGCTGACTCATAATCTTTGCCTGACTCACTCCGTTCAGAATCTGCGGACATTTCGGATAGATATCGTCGGTCAGGAACTGGGTATCTACACGAGGATAAGTGGTATACTTCTTCTCGTAGAGACTCTGGATGAGTTTCAGTGTAATATCGGCAGAGTAGGCAAACTTTTTGTTGCAATCCACCTGCAGCGAGGTGAGGTCGTAGAGATGAGGTGGCGCCTCGTTTCCCTTCTTCTTGCTTACATCGGTAACGGTGAAGGGTTTGCCGGCGATGGTACTGAAAGCCTTCTCGCCTTCCTCCTTGCTGGTAAACTTGCCGCTGGTGGCGGTAAACTGGGTGTCGCGATAGATGGTGGCGAGTACCCAGTAAGGTTCGGAAACGAAGTTGTCGATTTCCTTCTGGCGGTTTACGATGAGGGCAAGGGTAGGGGTCTGCACCCGGCCGATGCTGAGCACCTGTCGGTTCTGACCGTATTTCAATGTATAAAGTCGGGTGGCGTTCATACCGAGAATCCAGTCGCCGATGGCACGGGAAAGTCCGGCAAGATAGAGTGACTGATATTCCCCCTGGTCTTTCAGTTCCTGAAAGCCTTGCTTGATGGCTTCATCGGTCATGGACGAAATCCACAGTCTCTTGACTGGGCATTTTGCCTGTGCCTTCTGCATCACCCATCTCTGGATAAGCTCTCCTTCCTGTCCGGCGTCACCGCAGTTGATGATGCTGTCGGCAGCCTGCATCAGTTTCTCGATGGTAGCAAACTGCTTCTTGATGCCTTCATCGTTGATGAGCTTGATACCGAATCGCTGTGGAATCATCGGCAACGCCGCAAGGCTCCAATGCTTCCACATCGGAGTATAATCATCCGGTTCCTTCAGCTCACAAAGGTGGCCGAAGGTCCATGTTACTTGGTAACCATTACCTTCCATATAACCGTCGCGTGCCGTGGTAGCCCCGATGATTCGGGCGATATCCTTAGCCACACTCGGTTTCTCTGCTATACAAACTATCATGTTTTATTCTTATTTCTGTTTGCAAAGGTACAATAAAATAATGAGAAAGCCATCATTTCGCCTCCTTTTTCTCATGGCCGGGAATAAAAAAGCCCTGTAAGGCTTGGGCCTTACAGGGCGTATTTCATATAAATCTGCGTGCGATTACTCGTACTCCTGCCAGCTCTTAATCTGCAACTGATCCTGGCTCATTGTGCAGAATGCCTCGATGAAGGCGGAAGCCAGACGGGCATTGGTGATCAGAGGAATGTTGTGGTCGATGGCGCCACGACGGATTCTGTAACCATTGGTGAGCTCACGCTTGGTATGATTCTTAGGGATGTTGACGATGAGGTCGAACTTGTGGTCGGCAATCATCTGCATCACGTTAGGAATATCCTTGTGGTCCTCATCAGGCCATCCTACGGCTGTAGCCTTGACGTTGTTGTCGTTCAGGAACTTCGCTGTACCGGCAGTAGCGTAGATGGTGTAACCATTCTTCACCAGCGCCTGTGCAGCATCGAGCAGAGAAGCCTTCTCCTTCGCACCACCGCTTGAAAGCATGATGCCCTTGTCCTTAGAAGGAATCTTGTAGCCGGTGGCAATCAAAGAGTTGAGCAATGCCTCCTCGAAAGTATCACCCATACAACCTACCTCACCGGTAGAACTCATATCCACACCCAAAACTGGGTCGGCGTTCTGCAAGCGGGCGAATGAGAACTGGGATGCTTTTACACCCATGCGGTCGATATCGAAAGCAGACTTATCCGGTTTCTGATATGGAGCATCGAGCATGATGCGGGTAGCCGTTTCGATGAAGTTGCGCTTCAATACCTTGCTCACGAATGGGAACGAACGGGATGCACGGAGGTTACACTCGATTACCTTTACATCGCGACCCTTAGCCAGGTACTGGATATTGAAAGGACCAGAGATGTTGAGCTCCTTGGCGATGGCACGTGAAATCTTCTTGATCTGACGGGCTGTAGCGAAGGAAATCTGCTGGGCAGGGAAGGTCATGGTAGCGTCGCCGGAGTGAACACCAGCATATTCTACGTGCTCTGAAATACCATACTCTACAATCTCACCGTTCTGAGCAACACCATCGAACTCAATCTCGTTGGTCTCTGTCATAAACTGGGAGATAACTACCGGGTACTCCTTGGAAACCTCAGAAGCTGCCTCCAGGAAGCGACGCAACTCATCATCATCGTGGCAAACGTTCATGGCTGCACCGGAAAGAACGTAAGATGGACGAACGAGAACAGGATAGCCTACCTCGTCGATGAACTTCTGAACATCCTCCATTGATGTGAGGGCGCTCCACTTAGGCTGGTCGATACCCAACTTATCGAGCATGGCAGAGAACTTACCGCGGTTCTCGGCACGGTCGATGTTGACAGGAGATGTACCCAGGATTGGCACAGACTGGCGATGAAGCTTCATAGCCAGGTTGTTTGGAATCTGACCACCTACAGAAACAATCACACCACGTGGTGACTCCAGGTCGATGACATCGAGTACACGCTCGAATGAAAGCTCATCGAAGTAGAGACGGTCGCACATATCGTAGTCGGTAGATACGGTCTCCGGGTTGTAGTTGATCATGATTGACTTGTAACCCAACTTGCGTGCTGTGTTGATGGCGTTTACTGAACACCAGTCGAACTCTACAGAAGAACCGATGCGGTAAGCACCCGAACCGAGAACGATGACAGACTTCTCGTTCTTGTAGTAGTTGATGTCGTAACCCTCTACAGCGTATGTCATGTAGAGATAGTTAGTAAGGTCAGGATGCTCGCTTGCCACAGTAGGGATGCGCTTTACGGCAGGAAGAATGTTCAACTTCTTACGCTGGGCACGAACTGCGAGCACCTCCTTCTCCATATTGGTGTTCTGAGTCTTCAATACGAAGCGGCCAATCTGGAAGTCAGAGAAGCCCAATACCTTAGCCTCGCGCAATACCTCGACAGGAATCTCCTCCAGAGTATTATATTCAGAAAGCTTGTGCTTGTAATCTACGATATTCTTCATGCGCTCGATGAACCAAGGATCAATCTTGGTCAACTCCTCGATGCGCTCGATGGTGTAACCTTCCTCCAAAGCCTGGGCGATGGCGAAGATACGGAGGTCGGTAGGGTTGGAAAGTTCCTCATCCAGGTTATCAAACTTGGTGTGGTCGTTGCCAACGAAACCGTGCATTCCCTGACCAATCATACGGAGACCCTTCTGGAGCATCTCCTCGAATGAACGGCCGATAGACATGATTTCGCCTACAGACTTCATGGAAGAACCAATCTTGCGGCTTACACCGGCAAACTTGGTAAGGTCCCAACGAGGAATCTTACAGATCATATAGTCGAGTGATGGAGCCACATAAGCTGAGTTAGGAGTACCCATCTCGCCAATCTGGTCGAGCGTATAACCGAGGGCAATCTTGGCTGCAACGAAAGCGAGCGGATAACCGGTAGCCTTAGATGCGAGGGCAGAAGAACGGCTCAAGCGAGCATTGATCTCGATGATACGGTAGTCGTTGGTCTCAGCATTGAAAGCATACTGGATGTTGCACTCACCCACGATGTTGAGGTGACGGACGCACTTCACGGCGATGTCCTGCAACATCTTCACCTGCTCGTCGGTAAGAGAACAGGTTGGAGCCACAACGATAGATTCACCTGTATGGATTCCGAGTGGGTCGAAGTTTTCCATAGAGGCAACGGTGAAGCAACGGTCGTTAGCATCACGGATGCACTCGAACTCAATCTCCTTCCATCCCTTCAGACTCTCCTCCACAAGTACCTGAGGTGCGAAAGTGAAGGCAGATTCAGCAATCTCCTTGAACTCCTCTTCAGTCTTGCAGACACCGGAACCGAGACCTCCCAGCGCATAGGCAGAACGGATCATGATAGGGTAGCCGATGTTGCGTGCCGCAGCCACAGCTTCCTCCATGTTCTCGCAAGCGTGGCTTACTGGAACCTTGAGGTCAACCTTGTTAAGCTCCTTTACGAAGAGGTCGCGGTCTTCCGTGTTCATGATAGCCTCTACCGAAGTACCCAACACATCTACACCGTACTCCTTGAGCACACCGTTGAGGTAAAGTTCTGTACCAACGTTCAAACCCGTCTGTCCACCCCAAGCCAGCATGATGCCGTCTGGGCGCTCCTTCTTGATAATTTCAGTTACAAAAAAAGGTGTCACCGGCAAGAAATAAACCTTGTCAGCAATACCTTCACTTGTCTGAATTGTAGCAACGTTTGGATTAATGAGGACGGAACTAATACCCTCCTCGCGCAAAGCCTTGAGAGCCTGCGAACCGGAATAGTCAAACTCACCTGCCTGGCCGATCTTCAAAGCACCGGAACCCAGAACGAGGACTTTCTTAAGCTGTTTCTTCATCATTAAATATAACTATAAGTTTGTTCTTTATATGTCTTGTTATTTATGTTTTTAGCAACTAAACTGTATTTGTGTTAGTTCACAAATGGTAGACACACTATTTCTAGATGCAAAGTTACGCTATTTATTTGATTATTCCAAATTTTCTGCAAATCTTTACAGTTAAATAACATCAATTATTATTATTTCTTCTCTAGAATGTCGTATTTTTGCAATTATTTTGTTACTTTTGCAGCGGCTTTTAGTCATGTAGAAAAAGAATAAAAAATAGCAAACAAGATAAATATAACAACAATGAAAGTCGGATTATTCGTCCCTTGTTATGTGGATGCCCTTTACCCTGAAGCGGGTGTGGCTACATACAAGTTGCTTAAGCATTACGGACTAGACGTGGGTTATCCCGAAAAACAGACTTGCTGCGGCCAGCCAATGGCTAATGCCGGTTTTCAGTACAAGTCGGAGAAGGTCATAGAGACATTTGATGAACTGTTCAAGGATTACGATTATATCGTAGCTCCTTCTGCCTCATGTGCCGCTTACGTAAAGGTGTATTATCCTAAAATCCTTGAGGGTAAGCACGAGTGTATTTCCTCAAAGAAAATCATGGATGTTGTGGAGTTCCTTCACGATGTGCTGAAGGTGGATCATGTGCCGGGCAAGTTCCCGCATGTGGTGAGTGTACACAATAGTTGTCACGGTGTGCGCGAACTGGGATTGTCATCTCCTTCTGAGCGCCACATCAAGCCTTTCAACAAAATCATTGACTTATTAAATATGGTGGAAGGCATTACCATCCACGAACCGGAGCGCAAGGATGAGTGCTGTGGATTCGGCGGTATGTTCTCTATTGAGGAACCTGCCGTTTCTACCCGTATGGGCGAGGACAAGATCAAGCGCCACATGGCTACAGGCGCTGAGTTTGTTACCGGACCGGATTCTTCCTGTCTGATGCACATGGCTGGAATCGCCAAGAAAGAGAATATGCCGATCAAGTTTATTCATGTTGTTCAAATATTAGCTGCAGGACTATGAGTACAGAACATTCCAAGAGAGCTGCGAAGTTTACGCAGAACGTAGAGAAGACCACCTGGCACGACGCTACCTTCTGGTCTGTTCGTCAGAAGAGAGATAAAATGGCGCAGGAACTTCCTGAGTGGGAAGACCTACGTGAGCATGCGTCTGAAATCAAGATGCATACGATTACCCATCTCGCCGATTACCTCGATATGTTTTCCAAGAATCTGGAGAGCCGTGGGGTGAAGGTTCACTGGGCTAAGGATGCACAGGAATTTAATGAGATTGTGCTCGGTATTCTGAAAGATCATAACGTGAAGAAGATGGTGAAGTCGAAGTCGATGCTCACCGAGGAGTGCGAGATGAATCCTTATCTGGAGCAGCACGGCATTGACGTGGTGGAGACCGACCTGGGTGAGCGCATCATCCAGCTCTTGCATCAGAAGCCTAGCCATATCGTGATGCCTGCCATCCACCTGAAGCGTGAGGAGGTAGGTAAGATGTTCGAGGAGAAGGGAATCTCCAAGGAAATCGGCAACTATGATCCTACCTACCTGACCCGCTGTGCCCGTCATCATCTCCGCGACCAGTTTATGGAAGCTGGAGCAGGTATGACCGGATGTAACTTCGGTGTGGCTGCTACCGGCGATTGCGTGGTTTGCACCAACGAGGGTAATGCGGATATGACCACTTCCATGCCTAAGCTCCATATCGTAGCGATGGGTATTGAGAAACTGGTTCCTGATTATAAGTCATTGGCTGTGTTCCAGCGCCTGCTTTGCCGCTGCGGAACCGGTCAGCCTACCACCGCCTTCACTTCTCATTTCCGCCAGGCTCGTCCGGGTGCCGAGATGCATGTGGTATTGGTGGATAACGGCAGAAGCGACATCCTTGCTGATAAGGACCACTGGCAGACGTTGAAGTGTATGCGCTGTGGTGCCTGCATGAATACCTGTCCGGTTTATCGTCGTTCGGGTGGTTACAGTTACACCTATT
>ERZ1023862.124-NODE-124-length-15881-cov-8.586187_pt1 | contig 15881 bp, 13 predicted proteins | sample MGYA00380388_ERZ1023862 | MGnify/ENA primary metagenome ERZ1023862 (study PRJEB33179, sample SAMN07449007) | human gut metagenome | biome: Human-gut; feature: Human associated habitat; material: Faeces | host: Homo sapiens | place: India: Bhopal | collected... | reverse complement strand
CCAAGAAATTAACGCTCTCGATTTTTTTGTGTTTGGTACTTGCTTCCTTGTACTTAGTCTTTCAGTATTTTCAATGAACTACCGTTGTTTCTCAAACGGACTGCAAAGATACGCACTTTTTCTTTACCTCCAAATTTTTCTGAACTTTTTTTAACATTTTTCTGACTTTTTTCGTTTTAATAGCCAAAATCCGTCCGATTTCCATGACTTCACAAGATTTTCATGACAAATTCCGGCAACACAATAATCACTCACATTCCGTCCATTTTCCACAGACAATTTCCATACACCCCTAATATTTTTTAATTTTGCCCCATAAAAAGAAAAATCCATATGACTGACACCATTCAGAAACAAGTCACATTACGAGAACTGTTTCTGGTTTTCATGAAAATCGGAGCATTCACCATAGGCGGAGGATACGCCATGATACCGCTCATCAAGAACGAACTCGACAGGAGAAAGTGGATAGGAGAAGATGAACTGCCGGACATAATAGCATTGGCCCAGTCCGCTCCCGGCATTCTCGCCGTCAACGTTTCCATCTTCACAGGTTATAAAATCAGAGGCATAAAAGGAAGCATAGCTGCAACTTTCGGATCCGTACTTCCCTCTTTCCTTATAATATTGGCCATAGCCATGGCCTTCACCAATTTTCAGGACAATCCCGTCGTAATCCGCATATTCAAAGGAATAAGACCGGTCGTAGTATCATTGATCGCAGCGCCGATGATATCAATGTCAAAGAAGGCAAATAACACCTGGTGGTCATGGGTCATCACCATTGTCAGCCTCCTGCTCGTCTCATTCATGGAAGTCTCCCCTATATATATAATCGTAGTGATGATCGTCCTGGGAGCCACATTCGCCAAAGTCAAAGACAACATAAACAGGAGGAAATCATGACATTGACACTGCTCATACAACTGTTCGCGACATTCTTCGTGATCGGAACATTCACATTCGGAGGAGGTTATGCCATGCTCTCCCTCATTCAGGGACAGGTCGTGACCGGACACCAATGGATAACCCAAAGCACATTCACGGACATTGTCGCCATATCGCAGATGACACCGGGGCCGATAGGAATCAACTGCGCCACATACGTGGGCTATGACGTTGTCGCAGGCGCCACAGGCAGTCACTTTCTCGGCATAATCGGCTCATTCACAGCGACATTGGCATTGGTCCTACCCTCCTTCATCATCGTTCTGGCATTGGTGAAATTCTATATGAAATTCCACAGCAACAGCATCTTCGAGAACACGATGAGCTGGCTCCGCCCGTCGGTTGTCGGCCTCATCGGAGCCGCCGCCGTAATTATGATGTTCGACGCGTCCTGGTCCGGCATGCCGCTGTTCTCGGATTTCAAGATCAATGTCATTGATGAAAACTTCCCAGACTGGAAAAGTTGGGCTCTGTTCGGCGCCGGCCTCATAGCCTCACTTCTCTTCAAGATAGGACCGATAACCATCATCATAGCCGGAGGCGTCCTGGGATTTCTGCTGTACTGATCCCCCCCTCCTCAGGGTAAACTCCTATCCTCGCCCTTACGGGCTCCAAAAGCGGTGTCCCACACTTGCGAAACTGGAATAACAATACGGGCTGGCCACGTCATGCGGCCAGCCCGTGCTGTATCAGATAGCAGGAGACGGACACTAACGCCCGTCAATGGCTTTATTTCTGCTGTGAAGGCAATCCGTACTGTCCGAGGACATCACGGCTGTAAGTCATACCCATAGCATCGAAAATATCGAACGCGTGAGAAATCATTGACTCCTTGAATCTCTCATAATTCTTGTTCTCAGGCTGGCACCACTGAACCTCACTGAGAGCAGACATTCTAGGGAGAAGCATATACTCAAGATGCTCGACAGTAGGGATATACTCAGTCCAGAGATTAGCCTGCACACCGAGGACATGGCTCTGCGCCTCTGCAGGAATTCCAGCGCAAGGCTCGCACTGGTAAACCTTCTCTACAGGAAGATATCCGCCGATTGCAAGAGGCTCGAGGCTCAGGGAATCTGACTGATAATGGTCGAAATACATATAGTCATTAGGGGTCATGATAACGTCGAATCCCTGCTTTGCAGCCTGGATTCCGCCCTCAGAACCACGCCATGACATCACTGTAGCACCCTCTGCAAGCTTACCCTCGAGAATCTCATCCCAGCCGATAATCTTGCGGCCATGGTCATTGAGATACTTCTGGACTCTCGCGGTGACATAGTTCTGGAGATACTGTTCGGCGGTATGCTTGGAATCAGACTTGAGCCCGAGCTCCTTGATACGCTTCTGGCAAGCAGGGCAGGTTGCCCAAGCCTTCTTAGGGCACTCGTCACCACCGATATGAATATACTCTGAAGGGAACATCTCCATAACCTCGTCGAGAACACCCTCGATGAACTCGAAGGTAGTCTCCTTACCAGGGCAAAGAACTTCGTCAGCAATACCCCAGACAGGTCTTACGGTATAAGGACCGCCAGTACATCCAAGTTCAGGATATGAAGTCATGGCAGCAACCATGTGTCCAGGAAGGTCAATCTCAGGAATTACGGTAATACCGAGGTCAGCAGCATAAGCCACTACATCCTTGATTTCCTCCTGAGTATAGAATCCGCCGTAACGTGTATGGTCAAACTCATCCCAATTCTTGCCGATCATAGTGCTGTCTCTCCACGCACCTACTTCAGTAAGCTTAGGATACTTCTTGATTTCGATTCTCCAACCCTGGTCCTCAGTAAGATGCCAGTGGAATCTGTTCAGCTTATAGGCAGCCATTACATCCAGATAACGCTTCACCTCATTCACATCGAAGAAATGGCGGGCAACGTCGAGATGCATACCTCTATAGGCAAAACGAGGCTTGTCCTTGATGGAAACGCAAGGAAGCACCCAATTCGCACCACTTGCGTCAGTCTTTCCGAAATATGCGGCAGGGAGCATCTGGCCGATGGACTGGGTCGCGAAACGGAATCCATCTACAGATGAAGCCTGAATCTTCACACCCTCCGGTGTAACATCCAGATAATACTCCTCAGGAGCAAGTTCCTTATTCAAAACAAATTCGATGCATTTTCCCTTCGCATCAGCATTGACCTCCGTCTTCTTTCCGGTAACGGTTGTCAGTCTCTGCGCGAAAGTGTTGGCCCACTGGAGAGAAGCTTCGTCGAGCGTCGCATCGGCCTTGACAGGCACTCCGGCCACCTTGAACTTGCCGTTCTGCACTTCAATGCTCTCCGGGCATGGGATAATACGAGGTTCAGGAACTTTGGCACAGCTGGCAGCAACGAGGCATACCGATGCCAAGATAGTCACGAGTTTCAAATTCATGATTGTATTTTGTGTTATTGGTTAATTCGCAAATTTAGGCATTAATGCCAGCTTTTCCAAATCGCGCGGAGACGCAGGAGGAAGGTCAATGCCAACCTGACGGCTCCGTTCAATGCCTGCCGGCGAAGGTCAGGTCAATGCTATTCCGCGGCCGAGAGCGCGAGGCGATATCGACCACGCAGAATACCAAGACAGCCAAGGCCATAGACGCCCAGAAGAACAGTGTGCATTGCAAGTTTGAGGATGACTTTCCCGGCGGAAGCCGTGCCGATATTGACTCCAGGGAAGACGAAATCATCGAGCAGCATTGACGCAACACATATCACGGCAATCACCGCAAAAATTGCACAAATCCGTTTCCAGCTATATGGTATCGGATAGTGACGCGCTCCGAGAACTGCGCTGATTATGAACATGACGAGATAACTTGCCAAATGGCCGAACGCCGCTGCCCAGAACGAGAAACGAGGCATGAACAGGACATTGACAATGATAGTCACGACCAGTCCTGCGAGGGTAATCCAAATCGCCATGCCTGTCTTGCCGGAAAGCTTGTACCACATTGAGACATTGAAAAGCATGCCGAGAAGCATGTACGAAAGGAGCATTATCGGCACGACGCCCATGCCAGAGCGGAAATCTTTTCCTATTATCAATGCAAATATGTCGAGATAGAGAAAGACGCCCAGCAGAATAAGTCCGCAGAATGCCGTAAAGTACTCCATTACAATGGCATAGAGCTGTCTGGAGCCTTTATTCTGCGCCCGCTGGAAGAAGAACGGCTCGGCAGCGAAGCGGAACATCTGGATAAACAGGTTCATTATCACTGACAGTTTTACTGCCGCCTGAAAAATACCCAGACTTGACCTCCACGCCTCAGCATTGGTATCCAGATAACGGAACAAAATCCTATCCAGAAAGTCATTGATAATACCCGGAAGGGCAGCCACCATGAGAGGGATGGAATATGTCAGCATCTGACGGAGGAGTTTGCGGTCGAACTCAAACGAGAATCGGAGAAGGTCCGGAATGAAGAGAAGTCCACAAACAACGCTACTCATCAATATCGCGAATATAACGTATGTGAAATCCGGCGTCGGGGACACGAAATGTCCCATAAATGACGATATATGAGCAGGATACCAGAAGAACAGCACCATATTGGCCACAGTCTCGGTAAGAATCTTCACGGTCTTGAATATGGCGAATTTGAAGGCCTTGTGCTCCTGACGGAGTTTCGCGAAGAGAATCGCGGTAATGCAGTCCAGAGCAAGAATTCCACCTACATATATGATGCAGTTCTCAAATCCCGCATAGCCCAGGGCAGAGGAAATCTGTCCCGAGAAGACTATCATCAATGCCAGGAAGGAGAAGCTGACTCCCGTCACCACGCCCAATGCATTGGAATACACAGCTCTGGGGTTCACTCCTTCCTTGTTCGCGAAGCGGAAACATCCGGTCTCCAGGCCAAGTACCAGAACCACCTGAAGCACAGCAATATATGCCATAAATTCTGTAACGACGCCATAGCTCGACGTCGTGAGCAGACGCGTATAGAACGGCACGAAAAGAAAGTTGATAATCCTGGCCAGAATCGTACTCAAGCCATAGATAGCGGTCTCCCCCGCGAGTTGTTTCAATGGATTTCCCATCAGTATCTCCTTAAAATTTTATACAAAATTAACGTTGTTTTTGAAAACTTGAAACTTTCTCTTATTTTTGAAGGATGTGATGAAAGTCATGAAGTTCTACAATAGGCGGCAAAACACAAGTAGCCGTATACGGGGCAAATAATTTTTAACAATTACATAGTTATGAAATCTAACATTATTTTCAAATCAATGGTCTGCCTTGCAGTTGCAGCCGTTGTCGTAGGATGCGGCAACCAGAAGAAAAAGGCTGAGGCTGAAAAAGCGGCAGAGCAGGCAAGATTGGATTCATTAAAACAAGTCGAAATGATCGAAAAACAGAAAGCAGCAGGAGATCTCATGTCAAGACTCCCGGAGGAGCCGGTGTTCGATATCGTCACCAGTCTCGGAACCATCAAAGTGAAACTTTACAGCAAAACTCCTAAACACAGGGCCAATTTCGAGAAACTTGCTCTGACAGGATTCTATGACAGCCTTCTCTTCCACAGAGTCATCAACGGCTTCATGATCCAGGGCGGAGACCCATATACGAGAGACACCACCATGGCTGACAAATATGGACAGGGCGGTCCGGGATACCCCATCCCTGCTGAATTCGTTCCTGAATACAAGCATCTTAAGGGCGCTCTTGCCGCTGCCAGAAGAGGCGATGCAGCCAACCCTGCAAAAGAGTCATCAGGCTCGCAGTTCTACATCGTCCAGGACGAAAATACCTGTGCACAGCTTGACGGAGAATACACCGTATTCGGACAGACAGTGGACGGGTTCAATGTCATTGACAAAATCGCGGCCGTACAGACAAATCGCCGCGACCGTCCGGTCACCGATGTCCGCATCATTTCCATCAAAGTAGATCCAGAGTCAATGCCGGCAGATCCTGTTCCAGCAACTGACAGCACAGCAACTTCTACTGATACAACAGCGGAAAAATAAAACATTTACTACAAAAGCGCCATTTTGAATAATAAATGGCTACTTTTTACCAACGATTCCTATACTATCGGCACGGATATTGCAATTATTCCAGTCGAATAGTTTTTTCATAGGTTAAGTTTTAGGTTAGAATTGCGTACGGCTTGCGATGTGAATCGCGAGCCGTACATCTTTAATACAGGTACCGGCCGCTACCGGCATCGGCGCCCCTGGCAACATTGACCTTAGACATAAGATACAGTCGGGCCCGGACTTCCGTTCTGTCATCTGACAGAAACAGAAGCCCGGGCCCGATTTCAGTTATTTGTTCCGAACTGGCGGAACTATGTTATTGTTATTTCTTGTCTCTGGTAATAGCGAACTCTACCATGTCGAATTCATCTGCACCACCGAGAATCTTTCCGGTAGAATCGGTAAAGCCATAAGCCATGGTCTGTACTTCATACCATTTCTTGTCAACTTCGAAGAAGGCTGGTGACATGCCAAGGATCTCTTGAGTACCATTGTCGCGAACCGTAGCACTATAGATTACTTTGTCGTAATCAGACAAGTAGTTCTGACCTGCATACTGGAGAACACCCATGAATCTGAGCTGGGCCTTGCCCTCCTGTGTTTCTACATCAGAAATGAACTGATTTCCATAGATATCCATTTTCTTGGTAGCCTTGTTGTATTTTGCTATGAATGGAAGTGTTTCACCAAACGATTCCGCAGACCAACCGTAAACCTTATAACTGTCATTGACAACAGACTGCTCGATTCGCAGATTATAGGTCAATGGCGTCTTGTAGTCTTTAGATGATTTTCCCGTCACCGTCCAGTTTCCGAGGAATGCAAGATATTCAGCCTCAGGATTGGAGGTGTCAGGCTCTTCGTCAAGAGTAGCGGTAGCGTAAGCGAAATACCACTGGTCATTATACATCAGCATTATGCCGAAGAAATACTCAGTTCCAGGCTCGAGGTCATTTGCAATTCTGGTGAACGACTTCTTGGATGCCAAATCAGCCGCCTCGTTTTCCTGGATAGGCAGTTGGATAAGACTCAACAAAGCATCAGGATGCTTCTCGAACATCTCTTCCAGAGTTGAAACCTCATATCCTGCGGCATACATATCAAACGTCGCATCCCACTGGGCCTTAGGCATCAGGTTGGCATAAACAGCTTCAGTATAGATATCACCGAAGTTCTTCAGAGAAACCTGAACCTTCATAGTGTAATAGCTGTAGTAGTTCTGGGCAGGGCTGTCATACGGAGCCATGTCAATCTTGATTTCAGGCTGAGGGACAGGCGTGGTATATTCCTTCGTCTTGATGAAGGTGTCGCCATCTACAGTAACACCGAGAATAGCAAGAGTATAGGAAACGCCAGAGTCAACTCCCCAAGAATCCGTGTAGGTATTGCCTGCACCGAGTGCATACTCATAAAGGAAGTTCTTCAGATCATCACCATAATCCTCGCCGAACTTCTGCTTGAATTGCTCAGTAGGATAGAGATCATAGTAGATGTAGCTGACCTTGCTCTCATCGAATGACATTCTGACAGCAATCTTGTCGGTAGTAATGACCTCGTCGGTAAACGTGATATCACCTTCGCCGTTGCCATAAGGAGGAAGAGTTACCTCTACAGCCTCAGGGTTGCCATTCCAGCCTGTCTCACCGTCGATGTAGCTGAACAGCAACACGTATTTCTGGCCTCCGAGAAGCTTCACTGTCTGATTCCTGCGCGCGTTCTCATCGCCGTTTTTCCATGTAACAGTCTGCGGTCCGGTACCTTCAGAACCATAGTCTGCAAGCATGTTCCAGATAAAGACCTTCAAATCAAACTCTGAACCTTCATCCTCCATAGCCTTGGCAAGCTGATGGTTGAAATACCAACCTTCGAGATATGCATGCTGATATGTCTCGCCGTCATTTACATTGATAGTATATGAAAGGCTTGTCTTAGTAGGCTCGCCTGCGACCAGATGGACAGGAATCGCGGTTGTTGTCACCTTGATGGAATCAGTCTCACTGTAGAGAGCGCCACCCTTTGCCGCTGCAAAGATCCAGTAGGTCTTCTCCGGCTCAAGTTCCTCAAGTGTTACCGAAAGCGGCTGCGTATATTCAGCAGATGTTCCGAGAGAAAAGACGTACTCCGGAGTCTGAAGTTTTGCACCCTCCTGAGGATCATTGGTACAATAATAGGAAACCACGTCCGCATTGACACCTGTCAACAAGAACGAAATCGTCTTGTCAGCAGCGCTTACAAGCTGGATGTCAACCTTCGGTACCGGAGGTTTCGGAGTCGGATTCTCTTCCTTGCAGGCCAACACTGAGAGTGCCGTCAATGCAACCATGAAGACATTGAATAACTTTTTAATCATTTGTTTAATATTTTAGTTATAAAAACATTCTGGTCAGTTCATCCCCAAATATAGGCATTTTTTCCGCACCCGCCGCACATATTGGACTTTTTTGCGAATTTTTTACACTTCTCCGACACCTACATTTCAAAGGAAATTTTGCAGTTACACAGCAATTTTATAAATTTGCACGATTAAATGTCTGACTATAATAATTTTATAATATTTTTATGGCAACAACAGCTGATTTCAAAAACGGAATGTACCTTAATTTCAACGGCAAACCATGCATGCTTGTTTATTTCCAGCATGTAAAGCCGGGAAAAGGTCCAGCATTCGTAAAGACTAAACTTCGCAACCTCGAGAACGGACGTATCCTTGAGAATACTTTCACCGCCGGTGCAAAAGTCGATACTATCAATGTCGAGAGACGTCCTTACCAGTTCCTTTATGAGGATGAGGACGGATTCAACTTCATGCACGAGGAGACTTTCGAGCAGATCCACCTTCCTAAGGATGTCGTAGAGAACGCAGACCTCATGAAAGAAGGACAGCATGTAGAGATGATGTTCGTAGTGGACGAGGAAAGATGCCTCACCTGCGAGCTTCCTACATACGTAACTCTCAAGGTTACTTACACAGAGCCTGCAGTGAAGGGTAACACCGCTTCTACCAGCGCCCTCAAAGAGTGCACACTCGAGACCGGAGCGAAGATCATGGTTCCTCTCTTCATCAACCAGGATGACGTGATCACCGTGAACACCACAGACCGTTCATACGGCCAGCGCGTCTAATCACGAGCACTGTCAATGTTACCCGGCCTGACGGCACGAGTTCCATTGCCCATCATATAGGCATTTCAAATGTTTGCGGACTCCGCATCATCTGAAATGCTTATTTTCATTTATTCCACCCGCGAAAGTTCCATTCTAGAATAATATTTGCTATATTGTGCTGATTGGGCATAAGCCAAGAAAACTTAAGAGAATTATTGACATGAAAATACTTGTAGTTGATGACGAGAGAGCCATCAGAAACTCTCTGAAAGAGATTTTGTCTGATGAAGGATATAACGTTGACGTAGCGGAAGACGGAGCCACTGCCATTGACATGGCCGAGAAAGAAAGATACGATGTCATTTTCTGCGACATCAAGATGCCGAACATGGAGGGAACTGAGGTCCTGGAAAAGCTCAGGACTGACGGAGTAGATTCTGCAATAATCATGATATCAGGTCACGGAGACATCGACACTGCCGTAGAATGTATCAAGAAGGGGGCTTTCGATTTCATCCAGAAACCGCTTGACCTCAACAGGATTCTTATCACGATAAAGAACGCTACCGAGCGCACACAAATCATTACAGAAAACACGAACCTGAAGAAGAAGGTCTTCGGCAAGCAGATGATCGGCGAGTCCGCTCCGATTCTCCATTTGCGCGAAATGATAGAGAAGGTCGCCCCGACTGATGCCAGGGTCCTCATCACCGGCCCGAACGGTTCAGGAAAGGAACTCGTGGCCAGAAGCCTTCACCAGCAGAGCAACAGGAGCGCAATGCCTTACATTGAGGTAAACTGCGCAGCCATTCCGTCCGAACTCATTGAAAGTGAATTGTTTGGGCACGAAAAGGGAGCTTTCACCTCCGCCATCAAACAGCATAAGGGCAAGTTCGAGCAGGCTGACGGCGGCACATTGTTTCTGGATGAAATCGGTGACATGAGCCTCGCAGCCCAGGCAAAAGTACTGAGAGTCCTTCAGGAGAAGAAACTCTCCCGCGTCGGCAGTGACAAGGATATCGAAGTGGATGTAAGAGTCATAGCCGCCACCAACAAGGACCTGAAGGCCGAGATAGAAAAGGGCAATTTCAGGGAAGACCTCTATCACCGTCTCAGTGTCATCGTTCTCCACGTGCCGTCCCTGGACGAGCGTAAGGATGACATCCCGCTGCTAGTCAACTATTTCATCGACCAGGTCAGCAACGAATCAGGCATGCAGCCGAAATCCATCAGCGACGATGCCATGAAGATGCTCCAGGACCGCAGCTGGACCGGAAATATCCGTGAGCTCCGCAACGTGGTCGAAAGGCTCATGATTCTCGGCGGCAATCCCGTCACCCCTCAAGACATAAAAGATTACGTGATTTTCTAAGGAAATCTACATCTCAGACAGCTTGGCGGCTTCTTTGGCCGCCATTATTGCCGCGTGCTCGGCGCGGGCCTTCTCGACGGCAGGCGAACGCTTGAGAATGAAGCCGGAACTCAGGTACTTGGTACGGACATCCTCGTCGTTTGCCAACTTCTCCGGTGTACCGGACTGGAGAATCGTACCTTCGTAAAGAAGATAGGCCCTGTCAATGATAGCCATCGTCTCACCGACATTGTGGTCAGTGATGATGACACCGATATTCTTATACTTTAGCTTTGCGATAATATACTGGATATCCTCCACCGCAATCGGATCGACACCGGCAAAAGGCTCATCCAGAAGAATAAACTTCGGGTCAATGGAAAGGGCACGGGCAATCTCGCAACGGCGGCGCTCGCCACCTGAAAGCTGGATACCGAGGCTCTTGCGGACCTTGGAAAGATTGAACTCGTCGATGAGAGACTCCAGGCGGTCACGCCTCTCGGCCTTTGTCATATTGGACATCTCCATGACTGACATGATATTGTCCTCCACAGACATCTTCCTGAAGACGGAAGCCTCCTGCGGGAGATAGCCCACGCCCTTCAGAGAGCGCTTGTACATAGGCAAATCCGTAATATCCTCATCATCAAGATATATCCTGCCTCCATTCGGAACAATCTGTCCCGTAATCATATAGAAGCTTGTAGTCTTACCTGCTCCGTTAGGTCCGAGGAATCCCACGATCTCTCCCTGCTGCACCTCCATCGACACACCCTTCACGACAGTCCTCACACCATATTTCTTTACAAGATTTTCACAACGAAGTTTCATCTTTTCTAGTATTTACTTGACATCCAGGTCAAAATCCTTGACCAGATTCTCGATTTCCTTATTAGCGGCCATCATCGCCTTCGCCTTGTCTTCCGGCATATAGACCTTTTTCTCAACTTTCTCTTCAGGCAGGACCTGTACGCCAAGCCTTACCCCGGTACTTTCCGTCAGACGCTGAAGTTTTCCCTCAAGTTCACGGAGAAGTTCCTGCTCCACCCAGTTCTTCTGGGCGACATTCTGCACAAAGAACTCCAGGAGCTTGTATGAGCCCTTGTCCGAAACTACCACACCGGTAGATTCCAGAGTGGAATACAGCCTCGGCCTTGACTTGTACTCAGGCGGAAGCTTCTTCCATGCATCCTTGATTTCCTGGTCATCAGGAATCCTTCCGGACAGTCCACGGTTATCTGCCACGACGGTCTCATTCTCATCAGTGGACTCCTCTATCGCATCCAATGACAATGAAGCCGCCTTGGAAGCACGTTTTCTTCTCGGAGCCGGCTGAGGGGCCAGACTTTCAGCAGGTGCAGTTTCCGTGACGACAGATACCGGAGTCTCCGCGGCAGGCGCCTCATCCTGAGCAACTTGCGGAGTCTGAGAGGCTTGAACCGCCGGCTGGACCTGTGCTTCCGCATTGACAGGAACCGGTGCCTGAACCGGCTGGGACGCGGTCGCGGCAGCTGTCGCCTTCGCAGGCTGGGCCACCTGAACCGGCTGTGGCGCAGGCTGTTTCAATGATACCGGACCTCCCGTAAGGAAGCACAGTTTCATCAATGCGAATTCGATATGCAGACGGGGGTTTATGCTCTCCTTATAGCCGGCCTCACACTGTGAAGTCACGGCAAGCGCATCATAAATAAACTGCAGGGAGCACCTGTCCGCCTGCTCTTTATATTTAAGTTTCAATGAGTCAGGGAATTCCAGCAAAGAATCCAGGGCACCGCTTTTGGCCACCATCAGATTTCTGAAATGGGTACTTAGAGATGACACGAAGTACAGCGCATTGAAACCCTTGGAGAGGATGCTGTCGAACTCCAGGAGCGCGGCAGCGTAATCATTTGCCAGCATCGACTCGGTAAGGCGGAAAGAATACTCATAGTCCAGGACATTGAGATTCCTTATGACATCCTCATACTTGATGTCAGAGCCGCAGAACGCGACAGTCTGGTCGAATATGGTGAGCGCGTCACGCATCGCTCCGTCGGCCTTCCTTGCCACGATGTGGAGGGACTCGTCATCGACATTGATATTTTCCTTGGTGGCGATAGCCCTGAGATTGCGGACAATGTCAGGGATGCTTATGCGGTTGAAGTCATAAGTCTGGCAACGCGAAAGGATGGTCGGCAGAATCTTATGCTTCTCGGTAGTAGCCAGAATGAAGATGGCGTGCGCAGGCGGCTCCTCAAGAGTCTTGAGGAAGGCATTGAACGCGGACTGCGAAAGCATGTGGACCTCGTCAATGATAAACACGCTGTACCTTCCGATCTGCGGAGGAATCTGCACCTGCTCCATCAATGCCTTGATGTCATCTACGCCATTGTTGGAGGCAGCGTCAAGCTCGTGAATGCAGTATGAGCGTCCCTCACGGAAAGAGACACAGGACTCGCACTGGCCACACGGCTCCATGTCAGCAGTAGGATGCTCACAGTTTATAGTCTTGGCAAAGATTCTCGCCGCACTTGTCTTACCCACACCTCGCGGCCCGCAGAACAGATAGGCATGCGCAAGTTTGCCTCTCACGATGGAATTCTTGAGAGTGCGGACTATATTGTCCTGCCCTATCAGGTCCTCGAAAGAATCAGGACGATATTTTCTGGCAGAAACTATGTATTGCGAACTTTCTGGCATATATCAAGTTATTTCATCCAGCATATGACCGGATACTACAAATGTACGTATAAATAATCAAAAACAGGTTCCAAAGTTTCTGGAAAATTACTAAGTTTGTAAAAAATGAAATGATATGGCACCTGCATTGAAATATATCGTCAGAGCGATAAAATACTTCTTCTACTTCAGTATCATCATGATTGTCATCATGTCCATCCTCGTCCTTGCCCACGTGGTGGACGGAAACATCGAGACGATGTTCCGTGACGGATACAATTCCCTCTGGGAAATAGGCCTGATGTTTGCAGCAGTTTCAGCGGTATATCCGGTCTTCGGTTTCGTAAAGAAATACGCAGTGATACCTGGAGAATACAGCGAAATCCGCCCGACCGTCATCAAGTACATGGAGTCGAAAGGATACAAGCTCGAACACGAGGAAGGCGAAAACATGACATTCCGCAACAGACTGTTCATCAATAAATTGAGCCGAATGTACGAAGACAGGATTACATTCACCAGAGAACTTGGCGGTTTCTCGGTAGAGGGCCTCAGAAAAGATACGATACGTATCATCTACGGCCTCGAGAACGCATTCAGAAGCGAATAACCCGCAGGGACCCGCGTCCCTGCACAAACCATAACAGATATGAATGAAGCATTAAAGACTGTCGCCAGATTTTCCGACCCTATGAGTGCGGAAATCACTGCCGGTATGCTTAATTCAAACGGCATCCCGGCTGAAGTTTTCGGTCAGACATCATCCTACCCGTCCATCAATGCTGCCATCGACAGCATCGAGGTAAAGGTCAATGACGATGATTACGAATCAGCCAAGAAGCTTTTGGCCGCAAATGAAAGTGCGGAGTAGAACTCCTCTCCGTAAGCTGCTATAAGAGGTTCGCGTAGAAATTCATATACGCGGACCTTTTCTCTTTTGCCCTTCTCGAACGCGTCCTTGCAGATATCCCACCTGTGCAGGTTCAATGCATGTTTCCCATTGGAAAGTTCTGTCACACGTATCGGATAGAGCCAGCATGATATCGGCTTGCGGAACTTGCATTTGCCGGCGAACCAGCTGCGCTCTATGGCACAGAAACAGTTCTTGTTCTCATCGAAAAGAGTATATGCACATTCCTCGGTTCCGGGACAGAGAGGAGTCACGATATCCCCGTCAATGTCAATGTTGAAGAAGCCCTTTTCTTCGATTACCTTCCGTCCTGTCTCCTGCATGAGCGGAGAAAACACAGGATAGGCCTCCTCGATTTTCTCTATTTCTTCTTCCTTCATAGGAGCCCCGCTGTCTCCGATGATACAGCAACAGCCCTTGCACTTTTCATAATCACAGGCAAAGTATTCAGTAATGACTTCCTCTGAAACGAGACAGTCCCCTATCTCGAAAATTGTTCCGAATCTGTTATTTTTCATTGATTTATCTTTTTAAGCGAATCAGCAGGCGGCACGATGATCATTGTACTGTCGGCATTGACGGAAACCGAATCACGCTGCTGGATCATCAGCGAATCTTTGGCTTGGACTGATGTCGAATCTGACGCGATTGTCGGCATTTCTCCGTCAGGAAGCACAAGTGTCTTCTCACTTTCCTCGAGTTTCAACGGCTTAGGCAGGAACGGTACCAGTTTCCGGAATTTGGCCGAATCGAGCCAAGAAGGCCTGCAGGCGGTCGTGTCAATGCCGAGTACTCGGAATCCGTCAAGGGCAATGCCCAGAGAATCGGCTGCCGGCACAAGCTTTATGTCGATGTCATCATGCACCTCAGGAGCTGTAATTTCCAGGCCTCTATCCTTTTCCGGCTTCTTCTTGACCGCACATGAAGCAGTCCTTCCTGAAGCCATGAGGCCAAGCACATTGTTCACCGTCTCCACGGTAACATCATTGATTTTTTCCTTATATCTTGTCACAAGATCTTTTCCGTAGGAGTATCGCAACACCAGCATTGACATTATCATATCAGGATCGGTAAGTCTCGCCTCGATGGATTTCTGGAGGATGGACCTATAGACCGAAATGTCTGATGCTGAGACAGATGCATTGTTCAGTGTACTGCGCAGTCTCGATACAACTTCTTCGACGGAGTCTATCTGGACAAGTGACGCAGGGATTCCCGGACGCCATGACATTGACGCATGCAGCCTGAAATTGAACCTTTCTTCAGGGAACATCACGAAATCCCAGGATGATGTGCCGTTCCAGCCGCATTCCGCAAGGGTTCTGGACATTTCGTCCTGAAGGGCCATCGCTGCGACATATGAGGACATGAAGTTCGCTGCGGTATAGGTCAATGGTGCAGAGACCCCGAAATCAAGTTCATCCCTGTCCCCGATTTTCACCATGGAGGCATTGCCTGAGCCGGTCTTGAACTGAACACGAGACCTGAATGTGGACACCTTTTCTGTACTGAAACCGCCCAGGTCGCGGCAAAGGTCCTTTTTCAATGTGAATTCGTCGAAGTCTCCAACGATGATAAGTACACCGTCGTTCATCTTGGAGAACTCGCTGGCATAGAACTTCTCAGCACGTTTCTGGAAATCGTCAGCCAGTGCCATAGGGCGCTTATATGAAGAGCAGGTGTTGGACGGGAACATGAGACTATCCAGGGAGGCAACCATAGAAGTCCCCCTCAACATCCTGATTTCCTGGCATTTGCGGTAATAGTCATAAGCACCTCTGTTCATGCTCCTGTTTTCAGCGAGGGAATAGAGGGAGCGTAGCAGAAGATGGAGTTTGGAAGAAGGTGCGGCACCGCTGATTCTGAAATCAGACATGGTGACCTCTCCATTCATTGATATTCCATTGGCGGCCAACATGTCGGCGAACTG
>ERZ1023862.111-NODE-111-length-16778-cov-8.923698_pt1 | contig 16778 bp, 10 predicted proteins | sample MGYA00380388_ERZ1023862 | MGnify/ENA primary metagenome ERZ1023862 (study PRJEB33179, sample SAMN07449007) | human gut metagenome | biome: Human-gut; feature: Human associated habitat; material: Faeces | host: Homo sapiens | place: India: Bhopal | collected... | reverse complement strand
GGGTTGTGTATAAACTTCTCTAAACATGTCGCTTAATTTTGATTAGGTACTTATTGCTATTATGAGAAACGATTTGTTTTATAAGCAGATAAAGGAAAATGCATTGAATAAGCCTGTGATTGGGATTTTTGAAAAATATGCCAACACTCATGCTGATTTTCAAATGTACATAATAACAGCTCCTTTAGGAGAAAAATATGAATATCAATATGAAGACAGGGCACTCATAGTGTTAGTTCCATCTCATAAGTTGTTGTTCATTAATCTTTCCGATGAGGAAGAATCTTTTTTGGATTATGTTGAAGATGTAATCCAAGACCTAAATTCAATGTCAGATAAGTATAAGTATCTGGATTTTATAGGTCGTGCTCGAAAATGGAAAGATGAAATAGTGGAAAAGGTGCAATATAATGATGCTAATTTTGACTTGGAGGATTTATTTGCTAAAACAAAATTACATGGTGATGAGGCAAGAAAGGCTGATTTGTTAATTTCTTTGTTGACAGGTAGCATTAATGATATTGAAAAAATAGGTGCTGTGCAACCAACAACCCTATTGGAAAAAGTAAAAAAGAATATTATCCTCTTTGATGGTGAACAAACGAGATTCATTTTTAGAAATTATGCCATAAAGAAAATGATTTCCGTCCAAGGATTGTCTGGAACAGGAAAGACGGAGCTACTTCTCCATAAGTTAAAGGATTTGTATGTTAATGAAGAAGAATCCAAGATATTTTTTACTTGTCATAATATAGCGTTGGCGGATAAATTACGCCAAAGAATCCCCCGTTTTTTCGATTTTATGAGTGTCCGCAAACAAATAAAATGGGGAGATAGGTTATGGATGGCAAGGGCTTGGGGCTCTAAAAGCAATCCTGATTCAGGCTTATATTCATATTTATGTAATACTTATGATATACCTTTTTACAGATATTCGCCAGGTATTGATTATCAGTTTATTTATTCAAAAGTTTTAGATGCGCTTAATGCAATTCCTAACAAAAACTTTAAGCCATGTTTTGATTATATTTTGGTGGATGAAAGTCAAGATTTTCCAGAAGTATTCTTTGAGGTATGTAAAAAAGTGGTTAGGCATAAAGTTTATATGGCAGGCGATGTCTTTCAAGACATCTTTGATTCTGTTAAAAAGAAGAAGTGGGGTGTTGATATCGTCTTGAATAGATGCTACCGAACAGATCCTCGAACATTGATGTTTGCTCATGCTGTAGGGCTTGGTCTTTTTGAAGAGAATAAACTTAATTGGTTTGATAAGCAAGGATGGGAAAACTTGGGATATAAAACTAATTATGCAGAAAAGGGATATTTGAGGCTTTCGAGATTGCCAATAAATCGCTTTAATGGTATTCAGGCAGATGAGAGCTTGATAATTATTAATGATTCCACAATAGGAAGAGTGAAGAAGATAATTCATGAGATACAGGATGAAAATCCTGATGTCGTTCCTGGTGATATTGCGATCATATATGTGGATGATTCCAAAGACATCTATAATTATATGGATGAATTGAGCAATGCCATAAATAAGGAATTTGGTTATTTGGTAAAGCGTGGGTATGAAACAAAATCTGCTACCGAAGATTCTGTTTATATAACGAACGCAAATAACGTGAAAGGATTAGAATTTCCTTTCGTGATATGTATAACAAAGAAGATCTTAGGTCAACATAAATATCGTAACTCTCTATATACGATGCTGACAAGGTCTTTTATCAAATCATACCTACTTGTAACATCTAATGATTTGCTTGATGTGTTTAATGCAGGTATACAGTATATCAATGAGAACAATTGTGTGAGAACTCATATCCCTACAGAAGAACAGCAGCATAATATAAATCGTCAGATATTGGAGTTACAGGCAGACCAAGCCGAATCTTATCAAGAAATCTTAGATGATGTTTTTGCAGAATTTAAAATAACAGATATTCGGAAGCAAGAGCAAATAACAAAGGCGTTAGATACAACACCAATTGATAAGTTTGATAAAGATATGATTAGAAAATTTGTAAAAACAAATTTGTCTTTTTATTCATGAAAAAATTATTGTATGAAGTGATAGGTAACTTATATGAAATCGCCTTTCCTAAAAAACTGATTAAGGATCGGAGAAGTTTGCTATTGGTTGTTCTTGAATCTTGTCGATATATGATGCAAAATGAAACGGTAGACCATGCTGATAATATCATGGTGTTAGCTGTAAATGACATGAACAGATTATTCTTTTGTAAGGAGAAGAAAATGTATTCTATAGTCTTTCCTTTTCATACAGAATGTAATCAAAAAATTCATTTTGATTTGGATGGTATAGATATAAGTCCTGCAATGATATCAAATCTGTGTACGGTTATAGAATCTGAAGACTTTAATCAAAATAGCAGCTTTGATTTCTTTTCGCCCATACTTGAAAGGGAGGAAAAATTTTCTAGAGATTTTTGGCATATTCTAAGATATTTGATGACTTATGAATTGGGCTATATAAGATATGATGATGACATAAATGGTTTTAAAGAAGCTGCCAAAAAGGGGGTTCCAAAGCAACATCCTCGTTACCATTATGATGTTAATTACTCACAACAGGCAGCCTTTAAAATAGGTTTGGATAAAAAAATCACCCCAGATAAATTCATACAACTTTTGGATGATACCCTTGATCGAAAGAGTTTGAGAGGTTGATGCATAATGTAAAATACATAGAATATTGAAAAATAAGTATTGAATTTATTATGGCAAAAGTTAGAACAGCTATAGATACCATTCGTGGTTACTATTATCAATTTGACTTGTATGCTTTAAGAATATTAGAAAGCAGTCGGTAAACCACCAAGACAACGTAAGGTGGGTTGAATGAAAAATATTATCTTTGCAGCCGTTTAAAAATTCATATAAAATGGAAAGCAAAGAATATGTCGAAAAAGTGATGCAGGACTACAACCAAAACCGTAAAGGTCGTAGCTTGCGCAAGTATTGTAAGGATGAGGCAGTGGATTATGACAGGCTCATTGAGTTTAAGAAATCATATCGTACAAATCAGCTTCAACCAAATGAAAACAAGAAGCTAGGCGAAGGTGAGATTATCGCTTTGACAGTTGGGGGAGAATTTTGTTCCCGAGCAACAAACTCCTGCAGGTTGGCAAGTTGAGAGACTGATATTGAAGTCTCCGACAGGTGATGAGATGGAAATCAAGTGTACTAACCTGTTTGCAGTTGCAGAACTGCTGCGTAAAATGTCATAGCCATGCTGAACTTCACTTCTCGAACAACTTATTATTTGAGTTCCACACCAACTGATATGCGTAATGGTCGTGAGGGCTTGGCAGGAATCATCTGTGAAAAAATGCAGCATGATCCTTATAGTTATGATGAAGCCTTCAGAAACTACTCGTGCCCATATAGGGATGCTGAGTAGTTATATAAAAGAATTATGATAACAATAAAAATAAGATAACAATGAATATAGAAGAAAGAAATTCCTTTCGAAAGGAAATGCTCGGTAAGTTAGAAGAACAATGGGCTAAGAATAATCGCCCTGAAGACGACCTCTTCTATTATCATCCTTCCGAAGACAAAATAGTCCTCTCCAATGTTACTTCGAAGCACGTACGACTTCCACATCCACTTAGATGCTCACAAGCTAGCCGCCATAACGATTGTCGCTGGCGGTTATGGTGGTGATATGCCCGAAGACCAGGCTTATGACCTCCTCGACGATATAGACTTCTATTATAATAAGGTGAAGTGCCGCAAGATAGAAAAGCTCTTGCCTGTATTGAACAGGCTGGTGATACAAGAGCAAAAGTTCCTTTAGCTTGTGTTGAAAAACGCTTTTAACACATAACTATGGGAAGAAACAATTGGCTGCAGACAGATAGTCTTTTCTCTTCAATCCGAAGATGGTACGGATGCGAAGGTAACGAAAAATCCTATGCCGTCGCATAATTGTAAAAAAACAAACCTTTATTCAAAAATACTGGTACGGCTACCTCGAAGATAAATAGTGAGCTGCAGTATTCTTGGTTTACTAAATGGATAAACAGATTTATATAAATAGTCTTGAGAAACTAGTAGAGGTACTTAATTCCTCTATTTTTTCTTTGGATACAGATATTGTTATAGCATTATCTCGTAAGGGTCCACGACTTCTCGAATATTTGAGAAAAGAAAAGGGCTTGAAGGAGTTTCCTGTTATAACAGAACATTCCTTGCCTTTTTTGTTTGATCAGATTAGCAGGGAATCGACAAAGGAGTATCGTATCTTTATCGTAGATGATGCTGTATATTATGGCTCTACAGTCTTAGCTTTAAAAGATGAGATTGAGTCTTATATTAAGATGTTTGCTCTGACTAATAGAGTTAAAATCCAAGGCATATATACTTGTATAAAAGACAAGGATTCTTTGGATTTTGGTTCTATACCAGTTTATGCCGATCAACAGATACGCCCAGGTTATGGTCATTTCTTTGTCAAGGAAATGATGAAGAACTTGCGGAGTCTGGGTAAGTCTCTGGAAGTAGAATTCCCAGAATTTTCCTTTACTTCTACAAAAGAGGTAGATATTGACCTATTCTTAGGTCTCTTGAAGGAGAACTTTGGGGAAGATAAGGTTTATAAAATAGATGATCCTTTAGGCATTCCAAGTATATCGGTGATATTGTCACAACCCAAGAGCGCTACGTTCCGCAAACTGAGAATGTTTGTTAAGGGCAATCGTGTATCAGTAGTAGCCATTGCTCCAGAATTGGTAAATACCAATCTTAAGCTTTTCCGATTTGTAGGATTTGGAAAAGATGTGGCAGTAAACGATAGATGGCAGGAGGTTGTTGGATTGTTAAACAAGGTAGATGAACAATTCGAAGATCATTCTGTCAATAATCGTAATTTGGTGCGCACTGGTGTGGTTCTGCTCAATTACTTTTCTTCTATAGATACATTTCTGAATTTTAAAGATAAGGTGGTAGATGCTTTACGCAAGGCGGCTGGTGATCTTGTTGATCAACATCTTGATACGCTCAATCTATATTATCTGGTGGGAAATAAAACCTTGGTAGAGAGTATTGCAAAGGCTTGGAATCTTGTAATGCAAGAGGAAATGTATTTTACTATTCCTAATGCGGAAAGAGAAGAAGAGTTGTCAAATCACATAGTATTTGAGTCATCACGATTATCGAATCAGGAAGCAAAAACGCTGTCAATGACCAATATGGTACAGGTGATAAATAGTGTTTCTCTATCAGAAGCCTTATCTGCTATGTTCTTTAACCAATCAATGATGATAGAACGAGCCTCACGGTATGTAGAGGTGAACCGTCAGAGCCGCCTTCTTTTTGGATATACCTATCAGTATCTGTGGAAAAGTCTTTGGGATTATGCGGATAGGCTGGAGTCTAAGGATATAAATTATGCTAGGATTCATCAATGGGTAGATATTCAGATAGATAATGGTAGCATCGTTCCTCAATATATAATCAATTCTGATAATTTAAATTGGGTGCGAGTTTTAAGAACTGGCGAGAATGAAGATGTGCTTATCAGCCATTGGGGAAGATGGGTGATTCATGTTTTCAAGAAGATGCTTATAACTGATGAAGATAAGCGAATCGGCAAAGTCCTCCGAAAAAATTTGGAAGGTATCCTTACGGCCGTCTTTCTTCACTTTCAAGATCGTATCCGTAATGAAGAGCATAAATGTACATTGCAGATAAACAAAGAGGATTTTACTTTGTGGTTAGGATTGCAGCAGCGAAGAGAAGGATGTATGGATGAAGGAGATCGTGCCATCCAAATCAATCTGATAGATTTTTTGGTTAGTAAGAACCTTCTTAAGAATGATAATCGGCAGCTGACAATCTCGCCTGGTGTTGCTGATAAGGAGTTTTCACTATATACCACATTGAGTGAGGATTTGGTGGCCGATATAGATGCTTATATCCAGCTTATATTTAAAAAGATAGGCAATACATCATCGGTTTTTTATATATATCAGAACACAATAAACTATTTCTTGCGAGATTTGTTTTCAGTAAAGGATATAGATGAAAAGGTGAAATATGTGAGTCTAAAGATAGAAGAAAATCTGGATAAAATTTTGGATGAGAAGAATGGTGGTGTACATGATAAAGAATATTTAGACGACATCATTTCTGCATATTCCAATTCGCTTTTACAGTATGAGATGCCTAAAGCGATTTTGTTAGACCCTGATTCCTGTATAGATAGTAGATTGGAATCATCACTTTGGAAGATTCGTCAACTGTTTCATCTGATTTGCTTGATATGTCTCCCCTTTGATTTAGGTTTGGCTAAACTGGAGGAATATATTCAAAATATGGATAAGGATGAGTTGAAAAAAATGCAGAGTGGAGAACTTGAAGAATATTTGCACTCCGATGAATGTCAGGAACACGGTACTCCCTTTATAAATGAGACGTTTGTTGCTCATATTAAGAATTATATCAAGAACGTCATTTTACATTAATATCTCATGATGCACCCTTTATGTTTATCGGTCGTAGAGAAAAGTATCAAAGATAAGAAAACGGATATTCAAAACATTATCCGTAACCTTTGCACGACAGATTCTCCAGAACCGCGATTCCCAGATTTGGTAAAAGAACATGCTCCTTTTAATGATCATATAGTTAACCCAGACTGTAGAATTGAGTATTTGAAGTTTTCTTGTTTTCGCACTTATCCCAAGAGGGAACGCTATGGACTGTCTTTTAAAGATGACAAGGATAGGCCCTCTTCCCTGTTCCTTATCGGAAACAACGGAAGTGGTAAGAGTACTTTGTTCACCGCACTGGAGAAAATATATACCGGTACTTCGAGCTATGCAGCGAAGATGACCGATGATGAAGATAGTTATCTCACATTTGGCTTCGGTCAAATGCTTTCAACTAGTGAAAAATCATGGTCTTTGATATATAAGTTGCATAATGGACAACAAGAGAATTTGATTAACAGTTCGGTGTCAAGCGAACTCTTGGCGGTTCCAGCTTTCTTTTGCTCGGATTTGGATATCCAGGCAATGAAGGAAGATAAAAATCTTTTTCACTGGATATTAAAGCAGATGGGATATGAACGCTTGGAGGAAGGTATAAAAAAGATTTCTAGTTTACGGAAAAAAAGAAAAGAAATAATAAACGGGGAGGTTACTGAATTTTCGTTAACGCCGGAAGAATATTCCGATTTGATGAAAGCTTTAATTGATTATGAACCAAGTAAGCATGAGGAAGAATTGAAATTATATTCTTCTTCTTTGGAGACTATCAAGAATCCAACAGTCCCACATCATTTATTTCAAACCCAATGGGATGAGATTGAAAGGCTCGAAAAACTGCCTAGTCATAGGGATTTAGGGCATGTGATTTTACTCGATAATCATGTATCAGTTCCATTGCATATTCGGGAAATCCATGAGAGCTTGTTTAAACTGTACAAAAGGCTTGCCAAAGAAGTAAATAACATAAAGGAAGGAGAAAGTAAAATTGAAACTATATTATTGTTGGGGCAAGAGCAAAAGAAGGTTATAGAAGAGCAAAGTAAAATTGGTGTCGAATTAAGCCAAGATACAGAGGCTAATATTGGTTTACTAGAAGAAGCAGAAACGATATTAAAAAATATACAAAACCAGCTAGTGAGGGATTTTTTGGATAGATATGGCATGGGTGTCCTTAATATATTATCTGAATTTTCTAATCATGGCGAGAAGTATGAATTTATAAACACCAATAATCTGAGTAGTTTAGATGTACTGATTACGGCTCATTTGGGTGGGGGATATCAAACAACTCCTCATCTTTATTTTAATGAGTTTCGTTTCAAGTTATATTGCGTAACTATGAAGATTGCTATCGCATATCATTGGATGGTGAAAAATCATGTGTCAGTCCCTATTGTTATTGATGATATATTCAATGCCAGTGATTTTGAAAATAGTATCAAGTTAGAGGATTATGCCTATTTTATTAAGAAAACCTATAATGATCAAGTCTTAAAAAATGGATTTGAAAAGGAGCTACAGTTGATATTGTTGTCACATGATCAGTTAGTGATAGAATCATTTAGGCGAGGTTATATAGGCTTGTCTTTGAAAGATTTGCATAGTATGCGTAACGATGATTTTCCTCTGATTGTTGGAAGAATCTATCGTTTAGAAGAAATAGGAGAATATAATTCATCTCTTAAAAATCAGAATGGTTATAAGAGTATTTATAATAGTTTAAATAATGGAAGAAAGTAAATGTAATCATATAACGATAATACAATTTCTATTATTTCTCTTGTTGATAATTCTTGCCATCCTTTTCTTTTGGGAAGCGGAGAAACCGATGAGAGATAAGGTATGTGTAGAGAGAACCCAGATGGTGATACCAATTAAGATAACACCAAAGGATTCTATTACGATGCAAGAGTATTCTCAGCGATTAGATTCCATCCAACATGTACTGGAGGATGTACGTAGTCAATATCAGGCAGAAATCAATATAGGAATTGATCGATTGAATGCATGGGTAGGCTTTTGGCTAGCCATACTATCCTTAATACTTCTTTTGGCAGGTATCAAGCAATATCTGGATTCAAGAAACTATGAGGAGAAATGGAAAAAAATAGAGGAGGAATATAAGCAATCGAAAGAACAGATTGAAAACAAAGAGCGTAAGCTTAAAGATTCCTTATCTTGCTTAGAAACAGAACAGAAATTGTTTAAGAATAAGTTGCGGTTAGAAAACACCCTCTTTAATTTACTTCGTACAATGTCAGCTTTGCATGATCCACTGATGATGCAAGAATCTCATGAACGCAAGCAGATGGTAGTTCGCTATCTAGAGAACATCCAGACCTTATTGCGCAAATATTTCGATAATTTATCAAATGCGACTCAAACAGACGATGATTGCATAGTTAAGAAAGAAGAGGAACGATTGATTTTAGAATTGATTTTCTCTAATATGAAATTGAACATCTGCCGAATATGGTCACTCTTTTCTAAGCCAGGTGCTGGTGTGTCAATTTCTGATTTCATTCAGTACATAGAGACAAATGAGAAAGAAATAAAAGAAAGCTTAGTATTTAAAAAAGTTAGAGGTGATGAACTCATCATACGCCTAGGTCAATTGATTAGTATGCTGAAATCAGAATCTGCTGTAGGGTAAGTAGCAAAGAGAAAAACACGTGGGCGATAGGCATATGAACCTCAATGCGCTAGCCACTTCTTGCCTATGTCAACTCCCGATTACCCAAAGCAGTTCATTGATGTGATGGGAGTGGGTCGTTCCCTCATACAATTGACAGTATGATAGATTGAAGCCAATCTGTTCTGTCACCCTCGTCATTAATACCTCAGAGTATCAGCGAGGACTCAGCAAGGCATTGAACTATACTTCCGATAAGAACGCCATCGTTACCATCGGTATCAGGCCAAGCCGCCCTGAAACAGGCCATGGCTATATCACCGCAGCGTAGGTAAGGGCATCCGATTGTATGAATGCAAGAACTGCGTAGTTCATGCAGCCGATGAAAGTAAGGTGGTAATTCAAGGCTTGAATGGCTATATCGTAGACGAGAAGAATGGACAACTGCTTGTTTGCTCATTAAAAGAGGAACAGAGAATTAAGGAATTTGGGAAATAAGGTAATTGCTTGTAATATAGTGGAGACACTAAATTGATGAAATACTATAAATACCACTCTTCGTACTCAACGGCTACTCAACGAGGGATAGTGGATATAGAGCGGCCACAAACATCAATTATATGGAATACGAAAAACCTTCATTCCTAGCGCAGAGTGCAATTATGATGGCTGATTGTCAGAGAAAGCCATGTGGAAGACCTTCTTGTACAAGAAAACCTTCCGGCACGCATTAATTGATTGCTTTGTGTTAAAACTGAGCGATAGTTATTATACTATCGCTCACAATTTGATTGCTATGATAGTTCAAAAATTGCCATATATTTTGTTTCGGTCCTATTCTTCTTATGGTTATCTTACAGATAATCGTAATTTTGGATATGATACCGCTTCACATAGTTGCAAGAAAGTAGGAGAATTAATATTGTCTAATACAGGTAAAGTTTTCTATGCTAACCTTAAGGATATTCCAGAAAAGCTAGATGATGTTATTCTTCGTTTAAGCAAGTTGTATTCAGCTGTTCCTGTTGCTGTGATAAGTAGAGATGCCTTGGAGTTTTACAAAGAATTGCATTCGAAAGGTTTTATCTTTATGGGAGCTGAACATGATTTTGCAGATTTCGTATCGCATTATTTTTCATATAATAATAGACAAGCTTTTGAGTTGAATATTCCTCAGTTACAAACTAGTCAAACAATATACGAAGAGACATTTGGAACAAAATATAGCTTGTCTCGTGTTCATGTTGATATTTCGAGTCGCTGTAATGAAAGATGTGTTCATTGCTATATACCAGAAAAGAATAAATGTACTATAATGTCAGAGAAAATATTTGATAGAATTCTCTCTCAATGTCGTAGTATGAATGTTCTTAATATAACGATTAGTGGTGGTGAGCCATTATTAAACCCGAATTTGAAACGCTTTTTATTAGAGTGCAGTAGATATAACTTCTCTGTTAATTTGCTCTCAAATTTAACATTGTTATCAGAAGAATTGATAGATCTAATAGCATCAAATCCTTTGATAAGCATTCAAACATCGTTATATTCTATGGATGAGAGTGTTCATGACTCTATAACCCGTAAGAAAGGTAGCTTTAAACAAACACTTCATTCAATCGAACAGCTTCATGCAAGGAATATACCTATTCAAATAAATTGTCCGGTTATGAAGCAGAACAAAAGTGATTATAAGGGTGTATTGGAATTTGCTAAATCATTGAATATCGAGGCTGATTATGATTACTCACTTTATGGTAGTTATGATTTAACTTCTAGTAATTTATCATGTAGATTATCTGCTGAAGAGATTGAATATATAGAAAAAACAAAGGTTTTGAATAATTCAGAATTAGAGTCTATAAAAAACAAGCAAACAGATTCTTCAACTCCAATATGTCCTGTATGTAAGAGTTCTTTGTGTGTCTCGAACAATGGTGATGTTTATCCTTGTGAAGGATGGCAGAATCTCAAGTTAGGAAATATAGAAAAACAAAGTTTGAAAGAAATATGGGATGAAAATCCTATAGTATTGAGATTGAGAAATCTACAATATAAAGATTTTCCTAAATGTAATTCTTGTTTACATAAACAGTTTTGTTCTATATGCCTGATTATGAATGTGAATGAAGACAAAAAAGGAAATTATAGTAATGTTAATCCATTCATATGTGAGGTCGCAAAAATCAAAGAACGAAGTTATAGAAAAGAAAATTAATGGTATTATTTTGAAGATTAGAATCAAATATCAACAATAAAATTTCAGATTATGAAAGCAAACAGATTGACTTTGTTGGTTAGCATTTTAGCAATAATTTTGAGTGTGATAGCAATATCAACATCATTGCCAAGAACCGAGTACAAGAGCAAGAACTTTCATGGATTCTGTAAAGAACAAAAAATAAGCTATAACAAGATGCTTCATTGTTTGCGTAACGATTCTTATTGTAAGATAAAAAAACATTCATTTTAGGGCTTAACGTACCTAAAGTAACCCCTTACGCTGAGTAGCCTTTCTTTTATATGAAAAGCCTTTCTTATATAAGTGATGTATAATTTTTAACATTCATATTTCTATTATCAATATTATGGCAGATAATAAGACAATTATCATAGACTTGGACAATAGCCTGTATGCTCATGCTTTTACAGATGACCAGCAGATACATCAGGAAGATTTGGTTAAGGCTATGGAAATTATTCGTCGTCAGTTGAAGGATACTGGCGTGAAGGAGAACTCTGGTGTGTTCTTGAGCCATCTCTACCGTACTATCGGCGTTTTTGGTGACAGAGGTTCTGGTAAGACTTCGTTTATGGTAAGTCTGTTAACTAAATGCCAGAAAGAACTGAAAAACGCAGAAGTGCTGAGGATGATTGATCCAACGTTGGTGGAACATAAGAAACCCATCATACTCAGTGTGATTTCAATGATCCAGCAGAATGTTGAGTCGGTGTTGAAAAAGCGTGAATGTCAGAACTTAGGGGAATCCTATGCACAGAAAAGAACATGGGACAAACTGATGGAGAAAATATCCAGAAGTCTTGTTGCCATTGATAATGTTGGTAAAGACTTTGACAATGCGATGTGGCAGGACGAGGCGTACGTGATGCACACAGGATTGGCAAAGGTGATGGACTCCAACAATTTTGAGGAGAATCTGAGAAAGATGATCAGCGAGGCATTGAGAATATTGGACAAGGATGCTTTTATCTTGGCGTTTGATGACATTGATGTGGATGTGGAACAGGGATGGCAAGTTTTAGAATCTCTGCGTAGGTATCTGTCTGATGTGCAAGTGATATCCATTGTCAGTGGCAACATTAAGTTGTATGGTACTTTGGTACGAAACCATTTGGTTTGTAACCTGAATATGGCTGAGGGAAATCCCCGAGAGATGATGGCCAATGAGTTGGAAAGCCAATATATGCTTAAACTGCTCAATCCTTCTAACCGAATCAACCTGCTGTCGCTGGGACATCTGTTGCAGAAGGACAAGGACTGCGTGAAGGTGAAGAACAGTGATGGAGAGACGGTATTAGTGGAATTCTACTATAAAATATTGAATAGTTTTGGAATACAGGATAAGCCGTCGTTGAAAACCTTCGTCGGTTTTCTTTTGTCGATGTCCTTGCGTTCACAGATTAATTTCATGAAGGATGCATGTGAAGAGAATTCCACTCTACCTATGGATGTGTTTTCATCTAGGTTGTATGCTTCGGGAATAGACGTGGAGGTTATGGTGACAAATGCACAATTACTCAATATTGTTTTACTGGGTTATCTGAATGCCCAAAAAAAACTGCCTGATTGTTACTTGTTGATGCCTACGCTGCAAGATAAGGACGTGAACAGTAACTTTACTGCTCTTACATTAGTAGAGTGCTGGCATCTGAAAAACAATCCATTTCTGGTCTTCGACTATATGCTGAGAATTGGATATGTTAGAAATGTAGTACTGCCGTTGGGACATGCCGATAGAATAACTGCTCTTTGCAAATATGCCGGATGGTATCAATTTATGTCACTAAAGAATAACGTAGGTTTGACCATGGCATACATGGCAGGAAAAGAGAATAGTGACATGAATGAGAACATACGCTTGTTTGCCATGGAAGAAAAGGCGAAGAAGGGAAAAGGCATACAGATAAATGCACTCGACAAGATTCTGAAGGATGAACCAAATTATTTGTGCCGTTTGATGGCTATGTTTCCATTCATACGCATCAACAGCAACAAGAACAACGAGAGCAGAAGTTATTACTCGTTTATAGCCCTGCTGGCTGTTGTCGGGGATATTTTGAAATGTGCAGACGAGGAGGAAATAACTGGGAAAATCAACGATTTGAAACTCTTCCGCAGTTACCAGATGCCACAGGATGGAGATTTTAGGGGTGAAGAAGTGAACATTGACGGAGATGATTATGGAGTAGAGACAAGATCTGAAGACATTGAGAATTTAGCAAACAAGATGTGGCATTGGAAGGAGGCTTACAAGGAGTGCATTCTTCCTCCTTACGCATTGGGAAGGATGATGACAAGACTGTACAGTTCTTTATCGAATGTGGCGGTGAAGTCGGTTGGTGATATGATGAATATCATGGTGGCCAACTTTTTCAATGCTTGTTTGATAGAGGAAACTAGGATACGAAGACCAGCAACAGAACAAAGCGGTATCAACAACAGCAACTTGAGATCGGATAACAGATATTTCAAGGATAATTTGGGAAAGGTGGACATAGTCAACCGACTGCCTTTCACCAAGTGGATGATGGCGTGCCCTATGTTGTACTGCTTCCTTGATGAAGAAACATATAATAAGGTACAGGAATTTGTGAATGAGGACGACAGAATAGCTAGAAATACATTCCCAGTTTATGACTTGCTGTGCAAAATGAGCAGTAAGGATGGAGTAGCCGCAGAAGACAGACCTTCATTCTCTGGAGAGAGGGTTAACGGATGGAAGAAAACTGCTGAAGTGTTACGTGCCAATGGAATAACAGATGACGAGATTCAAGAAAAAATCATAAATGAAGCGGATAACAAAAATGTCGTGAATTTCATTAAAGAGAAAAGATTATTTAAAAGTGTATCTGAGAATTCTGTCAAGGCATTCAAGGAAAATTACCAAAACGAGGAGCTGGCAGAAGAGGTAGATGCTGCACAGGTCAATGAGGAGAATCCAGCCGACGGTAACGAATAATATACATCATGAGAAGTGAATCTTATCTTAGATACTTGCTGTCGGACAATGTTTCTCTGCGTAAATACTTCTGTGTGAGGAAAGGTGTAAGTCTGAAGGAAGTGAGCCGTTCCTTACTCGTTAAGGTGAGGTCATTGGGGTATGCCGTTCCCGACCACTACTATCGATTAGGTGTAGAGGCATCCTTCCTGAACGTCAACGAACTGAGCGAACTGTTTACTGTCGGTCTTCCGAGAATGGCTGACGAGTATCTGGAAATACATGATGGCAGAGTGTATGTCAAAGGAGAAAGGATGAATGACTGGCAGCTGTTGTTGCCTCTGATTCCTCCGCTGCTTCTGACGACTATGAAGATATGGAAAAAACATGGTCCTATCGTTGATTCGTATGTGGATTTTGCCCATGATAGCCTATTGCCGTCTGTCAGATATACTGCATTGCCTTCTGCCTATCTTCCCGAGATGGCGATGTTGAGGGTAGAAAACCATGGCTTTGATGATCTTCACATCCATCTGAATGGTGCTGTGGAAACGGACCTGGCGTGGCATGACTTCTTGCGATACCCAGAGCTAGTATATCAAGAGATATTAAAAGCTTATGGCAATGACAAGGTAAAGGAACAGATAGAACAGTTGACGGAGATTCCTGACCCGATAGATTTTTTACACCTGTTTTGCATTGCCGGAAGACTGAGAGAATGGATTTTCGGCAAGGTGGTGTATGGTACGAATATCTACAGTGCATCTTCTTTTGAGGATCTTTTGACAAAGCTCACCGATATGTCTGAGTGCTATAAAGAGCATCCCTTCAAACAGGTGATGGGGGACGATACCTCTCCGTTGATACTTGAAGGACTGCTCTACATGAAGGCTTTGGACTATATGTCGGCTTATCCGCTTGATATGGCAGTTGCAGGAGCTTTCCATTATTATCTGCTGATATTGGGGCTGTGCAACAAGTTGCTGGTGCAACAGATGGATGCTTTTGGCTTTGAACAGTTTCAGAAATATACGTCAAACAATTTCCGTGAGTTCAGCGAAAAGACATATTGCCAGCGATTCCTGCAACTTTCTGGTAATGACATGAAAAATGTCAAGCATATCGAAGGGCGCTTTTCACCCAAAGTCACGTTGGATGATAACGTGGCCATCATCACTAAGATTATGGATGGATTCGAGGGCTTGAGACAATGCAGGAAGCAAGCCGGATTGATGTTGCCAACGATGACATTGTTGGCGCATTTCATCAAGAAGAGCGACAATGGCAAGGGAAATGTTCGATTTGCCAAGCTGCGGAAGGAACTTGTAAAGCGAACAGATGCATTGATTGCACTGATGAATACAAACGGTACCTATGCCGAAAAAGTGACGGGTGCTGATGCTGCTGCCAGTGAATTTGATACACCTCCAGAGGTCTTCGCTCCTTCATTCCTCAGGTTGAGGGAGCATGACATGCGTCATTTCACGTTTCATGCTGGTGAAGATTTTTTCCATATACTCAGTGGCTTGCGAGCTATATATGAAGCTATGGAGTTTCTGGGTCTGCAGGCTGGAGACAGAATAGGCCATGCCACTGCTACGGGAGTGGATGTAAGGGTTTGGAGAGAGAATATAGGAGAGCGGATATGGATGCGGCTGGAGGATTGCTTAGATGACTTGGTATTTGCATATCATCTTATAGCCATCGAGAAGGAACGAAGCCTTGAGTATCTTCTGCCTAAGATTGCTTTGCGCATTGAAGAATATGCCGCCCAGATATATCCTTATGCCTACAATGTCAGTGAAATGATAGAAGCATGGCTGAAAAGGAAGGAAGACCCTCTATCTTTCGCCAATGACCAGCCGAGTCGTGTAGAACAGATTTGGCAGTTCTACCATTCAAAGGAAGGACGTGAGAAAGGAAAACGTATCATATTGGTGGATGCATATGATATATTCGGAGAGCAAGAACTCATTTACCTTCAGAAGCTCCTGTTGAAAGTGATGCACCACAGGCAGATCGTCATAGAGACCTTGCCTACAAGCAATGTCGTCATCGGGCATCACCATAGTTTTTCCACTTACCATCTCTACAATTGGTACAAGTGGAGCAAGGAAGGTGAAAAGATTCCAGCTATTGTGGTAGGAACGGACGATGCTGGCATCTTTGCCACCAATATCTACAACGAGTATTGTCACATCTACTGTATGCTGGTCTTCGATAAAGGACTGAGTCCTTTCGAAGCCATGGACTATATAGAACGATTGGTTCATAATGCCAAAGTTTATGTGTTTAAATGATGATATCAAGCCATTGGAAAATTGACAATCATGTGATGTAATCAGAATGAATACAACGAACAAAGGGGAACGACCAAAGACTGGTTGTTCCCCTTTGTTCGTTTAGAGGCAATTGTATCAGGTGTATCTGTCATCATCACAAAGG